>JGI24703J35330_11748264_pt1 | contig 12794 bp, 12 predicted proteins | sample TergutNt197P1_FD_35330 | JGI IMG/M metagenome (IMG submission 35330) | reverse complement strand
TAAGTTGTTTGGAAGTGGTATTATCCGGCATGAATATCCAATTTGGACTGTTTTTAATATTGAACGTTTGATTGGTTTAAATTTATATGAAAGTGATAACACCGCGACTGAAATGTTGCAACAACGGTTCGAATTTAATGATTTTGCTTATTTTATTCGTGATCTTGCTGGAGTTCCACATTTTTATGGAAATGTGTTGTATTCTTATGTTAATGCGCGTGAGGTTGGGACTTTTGCTCGCTCAATTTTCAATTATATTGAATCGGCAACTCCTAACGCAATAAAATTTAAAACGCATCTTCTTAATAATCAATTTCCTTTTATTCAATCCGATTTTCCCGTGGCATCAAAAACGGGATGGTATCATCGATTTGGTGGAGCGTGGCATGATATGGCAATTATTTATGCGCCCTCTCCTTTTAGTCTAGTTTTATTATCATCACATAGAACTGGTGAAATCGCAGATTACGAAGCTTTTACTTCAATAACTTCAGCTTTTGAAGAATTTAACCGTATCAATTTTGAATGATTTTATCTACTATACTCTGATATCGGCAATCTATATATAAATTATAAATATTCCTATGACAATAATTTTAATCGATTTTGTAATCAAATTGTGCTATAATTCTACTGGTACCTATTTTTATTCATCTTAGCTTAAAAAAGGGAGTGGAATAAAAAAAATCTACCCACATTTATATCTTTGTTTTTTTTAAAAAAAAGCCGGAAACTTCTTAACCAGTTTCTGACTTATTTATATTTCATTATTTTTGAGCTGTTGTAGGATTAGCAAATCATTCTCGTCAAGAGTCGCAGAGTCAAGTAAATCTGGTCGTCTTGCAAGTGTTCGTCTTAATGATTCTGTGCGACGCCACTTTTCAATTTTGGCGTGATGTCCATTTAATAAAACCTCTGGCACCTTTAGTCCACGAAAATTATCTGGTCTTGTATATTGTGGATACTCTAGCAAACCACTTGAAAATGAGTCTTCTTGATGTGATGATATTTTAGGCAGTGCACCGGGTAAAAGACGGACAACAGCATCAACCATTACCATTGCAGCAGTTTCCCCGCCTGTTAATACGAAATCACCTAAAGAAAGTTCGTCGGTAACTAAATGTTGACGAATTCGTTCATCAAATCCTTCATAGTGACCGCAAATAAAAACAAGATGTTCTTCTTCTGCAAGTTCTTCAGCTTTCCTTTGTGTAAAACGCTCACCTTGGGGACAAAGCAGAATTACTCGAGGAGTTTTTTCATTTGTAATATCCTCAACCGCATCAAAAATCGGCTCGGCTGTTAAAAGCATTCCTTGCCCGCCACCATATGGATAATCATCTACTTTGAAATGCTTATTCTTTGAATAATCCCGAAAATTGATAGCATTTAAAATCACACGCTCGCTACTGGTCGCCCTTCCTATAATCGAGGTATTTTTGAACGCTTCGAACATCTCGGGAAAAAGCGTTAAGATATCTATTTTCATTAAACAAGACCCTCAAGCAGTTCGATTTCTACTTTCTTATTCTCGATATCAATCGATTTTACAACATCGTCAATGTACGGAATCAACACATCTTTTTCGCCATCGCGCTTAATCACCCACACATCATTCGCGCCCGTTTGCAAAATATCATCCACCACACCGAAGAGTTTTCCATCTGCAGTACACACCTCGCAACCGATAATCTCGTGGAAATAAAATTCATTATTCTCAAGTTCTGATAAATTCTCTGATGAGACTAATAACTCACAGCCTTTGTATTTTTCAACGTCATTTATGTGATTTAGCCCATCAAATTTGACTAAATCGAAATTTTTATTTACTCGGTGCGTCTTAACTCTCACAGGAACCAATTCACCATTAAAATCGATAAATAACTGTGAACCTTTTCTAAAGCGTTCTTCTTTAAAATCACTTTGAGATATCACACGGACTTCACCTTGAAGTGCATGAGTATTAACAATTTTACCTACTATTAAATAATCTATCATTTTCCTACCTCGGTTTTTTTTGTTTTCGCTTTTAATTGTAGCTCACTACAAGTGGTGAAATTTTTTCCAAAAAAATATAAAGTCCCCCTTAGTCGGTGTACATTTATTTTTCTTACAAAAATTCTCCACTTGTACCACGTTCGCCTTCGCTTTTAATTATACCATAGCTTTGCACAGAAATAAATAGATTATACTAGCATATCAATAAAGTGTAACTCATAAAATTAAAAGTATATACTCTCAAGAATGAATCCGTTCTATCACAGTAGAGTTGAAGACTAAATTTTCACCCAATCAGTCCCACTAAAACCCGGAAATCTTCATTTTAGTGGTACTAATTCAACCCCGAGGACTAAATTTTCACCTAACATTATAGTATCCATCTCAAAAACTCAAAACTCGATTCTTCGCATCACACTCGTCACACCACAACACAAGCGTATTAAAAAGGAAGTGTTCAAGATGTTAACATGTTATAAAAAAATCCTTATCTTACTAAGTTATATTATTGGAATGTTTTTACTGCCAAGTTTTATTGGAGGAATTCTCGCTAAAATTCGTGGTTATTCCATCGGACAATTGACCACTACAGAACGTTTTAATTTAATCGGGATGATGAATTTTATCATGTATCTCGTGTTATGTTCCATTTTGTTATCGTTATCGTATCATTCTTTTAAAAATGATTTCAAAAAAGTTAACAACTGGTTTAAATTGATTTTAAAAATGTTTGCATGTTTGTTTTTAACATTTTCAGCTGCTGCAATTGGAAATATTTTAGTTGGAATCCTTGGAACTGGTGGACAATCACAAAATCAACAAGCAGTTCAATCTGCCATCACAGCGATGCCACTTTTTATGATTATTACCGTTACATTCCTTGGACCTATAACCGAAGAAATTGTATTTCGTTTAGCATTAATGAATATTTTACCGAACAAACCGATATTTGGATTTATCAATATCTTATTTTCTAGTTTAATATTTGGTGGTATTCATGTTTTGCGAGGTGGTTGGCTTCATATCATTCCATATTTTCTCATGGGACTAGTCTTTGGAATCATGTATCATAAGACTAAAAATATTTGGAATGTCACAATTTTACACATTCTTCATAACGGTATGACTGTTGTATTTATGTATCTCGCATTACTTCTTGGTACTTAAACTTAAAAATATGAGTGAAAAATTATAAAATTTACTTGTAAAATTCTTGATTTTGTGGTATCATATACTTTGTGCAAAATTGTGTACATAACCGATGTTCCGCTGGATAACTAAATAAGAGTTATTTATTGAGCATTGAGAACAAGGAGCGGATCAATATGAGCCAACAGTTAATGCAAGAATTAACACAAGACTATATCAAATCTAATATTCCTACATTCCGTGCTGGAGATAATGTACGTGTTCACGTTCGTATCACAGAGGGTAATCGTGAGCGTATTCAGTTATTTGAAGGATTAGTGTTAAAGCGTCAAAATGGAACTGGAATCAACGGAACTTTTACAGTTCGTAAAATTTCATTCGGTGTAGGGGTAGAAAGAACTTTCCCATTACACACACCAATGATTGAACAAATCGAAGTTACTCGTCTTGGTAAAGTACGTCGTGCGAAACTTAATTACATCAGATCTTTATCTGCAAAAAAAGCACGTATCAAAGAGCGTCGTATCTAGTAAAAAAATGTTTAAATCTTCTGGATTTAAACATTTTTTTTGAATTTTTATTAAATCATAAACCAAAATAATAAGACGAGAGATTTAAATTATTGAAAATTTTAATTCGAAAAAGATGTTAATTATTTGAAATTACTGGTATACTATACTATTAAGGAGTGAGTGCTTTGACTGACAAAAACACGAATTTAACAATGCTAGTAGATTTTTACGAATTAACAATGGCGCATGGGTATTTTGAAACAGGAATGGTTGATACAATCGGCTGTTTTGATTTATTCTTCAGACGTGTTCCAGATGATGGTGGCTTTGCGATAATGGCAGGTCTTGAACAACTTATTGACTATTTACAAAAACTCACATTTACTCCAGAGGATATCACATATTTACGAAATAGAAACTTATTCTCAGAAGGATTTTTAAACTATTTAGAAAATTTCAAATTTGTTTGTGACGTTTACGCGATTGAAGAAGGGACACCAATATTTCCTGGTGAACCAATCGTCATTATAAAAGGTCCAATAATACAAGCACAATTTATTGAAACAATAGCCTTACTATATATTAACCACCAATCCTTAATCGCGACTAAAGCTAATCGAATAGTACGGGCTGCCAAAGGTCGACCAGTGCTTGAAATGGGTGCCAGACGAGCACAAGGAAGCGATGGAGCGATTCTTGGAGCTCGGGCGGCATATATAGGTGGAACAAGTGGCTCCTCTTGTACAATAGCTGATAGTCTATATGGTGTACAAGCCCTAGGAACTATGGCACATTCTTGGGTTCAAAGCTTCGATACAGAATATGACGCTTTTTACACTTATGCCAAACTATATCCAGAATCTTGCACTTTACTTGTTGATACTTATGATACGCTAAAATCGGGGATTCCGAATGCGATTAAGATTTTTAACGAATACCTTGTGCCGCGCGGGTATAAAAAAGGTGCAATCAGAATTGACTCAGGAGATGCGGCATACTTATCAAAAAAAGCGCGCCGAATGCTGGACGTTGCGGGTTTAACTGACATTAAAATTGTGATTTCTAATTCGCTCGATGAATATACTATTAAAGATTTACTCATTCAAAAAGCGCCGATTGATTCATTCGGCGTGGGTGAGCGTTTGATTACCTCGAAAACAGAACCGGTATTTGGGGGCGTCTATAAACTAGTTGCGATTGAAGTCGATGGTAAATTAAAACCGAAAATAAAAATAAGTAACAATGCCGAAAAAATTACCACTCCAGGTTTCAAACAGGTATACAGACTTTTTGATAAAACTTCAAAAAAAGCGATTGCTGATGTGATAACTCTCGCAAATGAAGAAATAAATTCCGATGAACCTTATGTTATATTCGACCCTAATCACACATGGAAACGAAAAAGAATTACCGATTTTGTCGCAGTGAAATTGTTACAACCGATTTTCGTTAAAGGTGAATTGGTTTATGATGTGCCACATATTGAAGACATTCGTACATATTCAAAAGAACAAGTCAGCACTTTGTGGGAAGAAAGTTTGCGATTTGAAAAACCTCACCAATATTACGTCGATTTATCCCAAAAATTATGGGATTTAAAACACGACTTACTAAAATCTCACTCAGAAAATTCTTAAATTCTTCTGGACCGATTTTTTTAACAAAAAAAAACTCCTTGTACTTAAGACCATTTAACGAAATTATTCGTTTCTTGATTACATGGGAGTTTTTTAATATCTAAAATTTCACTAGTTTTTAGGATTCACGATATGATTTGCGATATCTTGATTGTTTTTAATGCTGATTCCATAAGGAGCAGAGTGTTCTTTTGCAATTTCAAGAACGGCCGCGCTCGTAGATTTTCTTGACCAATCTCTTTGCCATTCTAACATAACACCAAGCCACGTAACCGGGATAACGCCTGCTTGAATCATTCTTTGGATTGCTCGTTCATGTGCTTCGGGACTAATACCTCCACATGTGTCAGTAATTATATAAACGTCGTATCCTTCAGCCTTTGCGGAGAGTGCAGTTAAAGTTGCACAAACTTCAGTCCAAAGTCCTGATATTAGAAGTTTTTTTCTTTTTGATTCTTTAATTTTTTCAACGACTCGCGTATCTTCCCAAGAATTAATTGTTGTTCGATCTATTGGGCTAGTATTTTTTAAAGCTTCGCTTAATTCTTCGATAATTAATCCATTAAAAGATGTTTGAGCAATTGAGGTTAATACAAATGGTACATTAAATGCAATCGTTGCTTTAGCCATTCCGACGACATTATTTCTAATTGTTTGTGGTGGATGACTAGTGATACCAAAATATTCTGTGGGTTGATGATCGATAAAAAGCATTACACAATCCTCTGGTGCAAGTAAAAATTTATTTACATTCATAATAACAACTCCTTTTTCAAAGTGTATTATGGAATTATAAAAGCTCATTATACAAGTTACAAAAAAAAGTTTAAAAAATCATATTATTTAGTTTAAAAAACAAACTTGAAATCCATAATCTCCTATAGGCAATTAGGGAGGTCTAAATTATGTTGAATTGGTCAGTAATTTCTAATTATGAAGATGTTTTATTAGTCGGTTTCACGTTTTTTTTAATAATTTTATTATCATTTTTGTTAGTAATAAAATCCTTAAGGCAAAAGACGAGATCAACAAGTAGTAAATTACGTTTATTTTTGATTACTCTTATCACACTCACGTTCACAACTGTAGGACTTTATCATTATGCGGTATCTGCGGTTTATTCATATCAATCTGAAGAACGTGCTGCTCGGTACCAAAAAGCAGCAGAGTATGCTTACTATTATCTAGATAATGAAAATGACGAAATTTTTTATACAAGGGCAATATTACATCATGTATTGCAAGCAAATGGAAACTTTACCCAGTCACAAGCTGATTATGCATTAAGAAGGGTGCATGAATCAGACTTATGGAATAAACATGCTTTACGTTTTGCAAGAATAACATCAAAAAATCATAATTTTTATACTGCTGATGAACTTGGAATCCATCTTTTTGATTTACAATTTAGAGGAAATGAAATATATTACGCATTAAACGCTTGTCCAGATTGTATCGCGGAAAAAATTATATATACGCCTATCATACTACCAGAAATTCCTGAAATTCGAGAATATGAAACCAGTCCACCAGTTGAAGAAACTCCAACTCCACCAATAAAAGAAGAAGATAATAATTCAATAGATAATCCTCTAATTGGAAGATGGGAAAATGGATCCGGACGTGCATGGATGTGGTTTTTCGGTCCCGCTGATGAGTTAGAATTTGTCGATAATGAACGACTGAGATTGTGGGAAAATGGACGTCGTATGACTGTGACATGGAATCATACTGGTCCTGGTACATTCAATATTTATTCAGACTACTTTAATGGATCAATTTCCTACGTTATTGATGGAGATAATTTGTCAATAACATTTAGACGTACAACTTGGACATTCACAAGACAATAAAACGTTTTCAAAAATAAAGTTGAAAATTTTCCTTGCATTTTAAAAACCATTCATGTATACTTATCAGCGTAAATTAAATAACTTGTTAGGTGCGGCTCCTAGGAGAACACAGGCTATTGCCCGGAAACATCGAGAGATGCCAATGGGTAGAACAGCTATCATCGGGTTAAGGTGATGGATAAGATAGCTATACGTATTATTACGTAATTACGTCTTCTAGTGCTTAAACTCTTCACGAGGAGTATGTTTAATGTCATTTTTTAGCAAAATTTATATTATGCAAAAAATTAACATTTATTTTAAGACATCTCCCTTTAGAGTTGTCTTTTTTTCATGGTTATTAAAGCGAGGTGATTTAAAATGGATAATGAAATTCAAGATTTTGACGAACCACCGAGTTATTCTCGGTTAATAGGAACAACAATAGTAAATACTAATATTTCGGAGGTAAGAAAAAATGATAGATTTCAACGAAGCTGTTTTAGATCTTCTAAAGACACGCGATATAAATGGATTAAAAAAAGTATTAAATGAAGCAATTGCGCTTGATATAATTAATAGTATGGACGAAATGTCCGACGAGGAAATTGTAGTAGCATATCGCTTGCTTGATAAAGATTTGGCGTTAGAAGTGTTTGAAGGTCTAGATGTTAATGACCAACAAAATTTAATAAAAAAACTAACAGAAAAAGATGCGATTGCTGTCTTTCAAGAACTTGCACCTGATGATAGAGTAAGATTACTTGATGAACTTCCGGCTGGTGTTGCCAAAAGAATGCTTAGTTCTTTAAATAGAGAAGATCGAGAAGACATAAATTTCTTACTAGGATTTGAACCTGAAACAGCGGGTCGATTAATGACTACTGAATATGTACGTCTTCCAATGGATTGGACTGCAAAACATGCCCTTGAAAGAGTACGAGCTTTTGCAAAAAATAAAGAAACAATCTATAGAATGTTTGTAACGACGGACAATCGAAAATTAAAAGGTACATTATCACTAAGAGAACTACTTATCGCTGATGAAGATGCGATAATATCTGATTTAATGGATACAGATTTTGTAAGTTTTCATACTAGTACCGACCAAGAAGAAGTTGCAAAATCGATTCAAACCTTAGAACTTATCGCCGCGCCTGTTGTTGATAAAGAAAACCGTTTGTTAGGTATAGTAACATTCGATGATGCAATGGATATTTTACAAGATGAAGCTACGGAGGACATTCTCAACAGTGCAGGTCTTGCCGGTGGCGATGTAAATATCAGTGAAACAACTCGTAGTGCGACGTTAATAGAAGGAAAACTTACTAAAATTTGGCGAGCAAGAATACCTTTTCTAATTATAACAATGGTAGCGGGATTTTTAGCTGCAGGTGTAATGGATCAATTTGAGGAAGTTTTGGAATCTGTTGCTATTGTAGCAATCTTTGTACCGATCATTATGGATATGGGTGGAACTATTGGAACTCAGTCTGCGACAATATTTACACGAGGAGTTTTACTTGGTCACATTCAAACAACTAGTATTAAAAAACACGTTTTTAAAGAAATTCTTGTTGGTGTTAGTCTTGGTAGTATCGTCGGAGTTGTAACTGGTGCAATAGCATACTTTTGGCAAGGAAATCTTCAACTTGGACTTGCCTTAGCACTTGCTTTAATTGCAACAATGTCGCTAGCAGCATTTTTAGGTTTTGTTGTACCATTTGTCTTGATGAAGATGAACCTGGATCAAGCAACCGGAACTGGTCCTCTAATCACTTCCATTAAGGATATATCAGGTTTATTTATTTACTTTGGTCTAGTAACTTTATTTTTAGGTAACTTAACACCGGATTACTCGGTTATGGCATCAATCATTGAAAAAGATAATGTTACTTATTTTGTGGACCTAGAAGAAGAAATTGCAATCATTGTTGATATTGAAGGCTGTTCGGTTTTAGATCTACAAAACTGTGAGATAACAATTCCTGAAAAAATAGAGTTTGGTGGCGAGAAATTCGAAGTAATGTTTAATTAAAATTTTTAAAAAGAGGTGACTTATGGAAGATTTAAAAAAACCGCGTAAAAGAAGAAGATGTCTGAAAATATTTGGTTTTATCGTTTTGTGTATACTAGTGCTCGTTGGGTTCTTTTTATGGGATGTTTATAGACGCACAGATGAAGCGTTGCAGGAGATGTATGTGCCAAGAGGAGAGGATGTTCCTATTTTACGAGAGGAGCCATTGGATTTAGGTGATGATCCATTTTCAATTTTAATTTTAGGTCTTGATGAAAATCGTAGTGATGCGGTTATGGTTGCAACAGTAAACCCGAATCTTGATTCAACATACTTACTTACTATACCTCGAGATACGTTGGTTAATATTCCTGGTTTTAGGACATCTAGAATCAACCATGCTCACGCATATGGTGGGATCGATTTAGCAATCACAGTCGTTCAAGATTTCTTAAATATTCCAATCGATTATCACGTTTCTATCGACATGGATGAATTTCATACATTAATAGATGCTTTTGGTGGCGTAACTGTTTATAATAATACGGTTGAATTTTCAAAAGGCGGTTATCATTTCCCACTAGGAGAAATTGATTTAACAGGAAATATGGCATATTATTATGTTAGAATGCGTTTTGATGATCCACGTGGAGATCATGGTCGTGGTGAGCGTCAACGTGATGTTTTAGCTGCGATGGTAAATGAAATTGCAGGTGTTACAGTTGTTACAAGGTACCAGCAAATTCTAGATGCTGTTGGTGATAGTATGGGAACTAACGTTACATTAAACGAAATGGTTACAATGTCGATAGGTTACAACCGTGCTCTTCGAAATATTACAAATTTAACTCTTATCGCACCAGGAAGGATTTTCCCGGAACATGGCGGAATGTATTTAATTCCAATTCCTGAAGATCAAAGAATGGAAATGGAAATTCTACTTCGAAATCATTTAGAACTAGATTAAATTCAATAAAAAACGAAAGACAAGTGCAAAAAACTTGCTTTCGTTTTTTAAAAACAATATTTCAAATAGACGATTTATTTTTTAATCGGGATTATTACATTTGAAACTTCGATCGGTTTATCTAGTTCCCAAACTCGAATATTTCTAAACTTTAACGAAACACTTGTTTTATTAATGTCATTCTTCATTAAAAATCCAAAAACTTTCATATAACTGCCACCCGTTATATCCGAGCTAACTCTTTCTTCTGATATCGCATTCAACATTAATTCAGATGGCATACCTTCAAGATACCAATCGTAACCTGTGCCTGCCTGATTTTTTAATCTTATTTCAAAATAATCGCCTTTTGAAACAGCCTTATGAAAATCTCTTTCCTTAACTGTACTACTCATAACTAATCCTCCTTAAAAAGTCCTCTTTAATCGTAGAATATGCGACTATAAAAAATAATGTTACCATTTTGGTAATCCATTCGCCTAAAGTTTGAAAAAACAAATACTTTTATTAGTCAAATATTTTGAGTAAAAAAAATATCGACAATCAAAACATTTTATAATATAATAGTTATATAGCAATTATTATATTGGAGGTTTTACAAATGTTATTATCAGTTTTAGCTGGACTTGTTGTTTCAGTCGATGCATTATTTATTGGGATTTCACTCGGTTTACAAGAAAAATGTAAATATATATATTTAGTTATAATCAATATATTTTTACTTGCTTTATGTTTTGTAGGATTTTTCATCGCCGCAGAAGTTTATGAATTAATTCCAATCGATCCTGACTATATTGTTGGATTTGCATTTATTGGCTTAGGTTTATATTACATACTTAACTATCTAATAAAATCGAAAAAGAACAATAAAAATGAAATCGTCAAAGAAAATGGAATCGGTACAATCGCAACAATCGGTGCTGTAATGAGTCTTGAAGCGATGATTATCACAATGGGAATCACTTTCGTATTTATGCCTTATGGTACAATTTTTATTCCTTTAACAGTGGCACTAGCACATTTTATTTATTCATCAGTTTGTTTTTTCCTCGTAAGAACAAAATATATTAGTAAAATGCCACTTGCACTAAGTCACTATCTCTCAGGTGCTGGATTGATAATTTATGGATTAATGGCTCTGCTTCTTGAAATAGAAATTTATTAATTGATAATTCTTGACTCACTCTGGTGAGTCTTTTTTTAAATTCCGGTATATATTTTGTATAAAGACGCCTTTCAAGTTTAAAAATTATACTTGATGCTACCCTTAAGACAGAGTAAAACTTGCTGTTTGGAAATGGTGAGTTTTTTTGTATATTAAAATTTTTGTATATAAAATAAAATTAATGTATATAAAATGATTGACAATTAATACACAACATGTTATAATTCATTTATAAAAACGAAAGAAGAAGGTGTATTTATGATTAGAACAGGATATTTTAAAAACATAGATGGGAAAAATGATGAACTTATCAAACGATATTTAGAAACTTACGGATTGAAAAAGGAAAATATTTTTATTGAAACATGTAGGAAAATAAACAATCAACCAGAACTCGATAAGTTGATACAACAAATTAAAGAATTTATTATTCCTCCAGGAAGTGAATTGTATATTATAAATTGTAATGTTTTATACAATGAAATTGATAAAAGGACAGAATTTTTAAAACTATTGATAAAAAACAAAATTATTTTAAGAGTAATTAAATTTCCTTTTACTCTTGAAACATTTTTAGATATTAATATTGTTGAACAAGTTAATAATGCGTATCTAAATATGTTTATAACAATGTTTAACGAAATTGAAATTTTGAAAAGGAATCGTGAAAGATTAAATATTAATACTCAGTCTGATTTAAATCGCTCATCACATTTGAAAGGTCGCAAAACTTCTCTTATTCCTCTATCATTTGAAGAAATGTTTAACGAGTATGTAAAAGGAAATTTGAGTGTTCTACAAATGAGCAAAGAATTAAATGTTAATAGAAAAACTGTTCAAAAATGGGTTGATGCAATTAAATATTTGAAAAAATCTAAATTCAAAAAATTGAACTCACGTGAAATCGACTTTGAGAACTTATATCATCAATTTATAAATAAAGAAAAATCTCTAGATCAAATCGCTATAGATATAGATATAGAACTTAAACTAATTAAAGAAATTGTTGAATATCGGGTTAAGATGGGAAAACCAGAATTATTTTATATTCTATTTAAAGAATATAAAAATAATCAAATGAATATTAGTGAATTCATCGAAAAACTGGGTAGAGATAGTCAACTTTCGAAAATGTGGATTAAAGAATACGATTGGTATTTACAAAATCGTATTACTCAAAATGAGGTTTATAATGCAATTGAGTTAATCGTTAAAGAAATTAAGGAAATAGATAATTATCAAATCAATCTTCCTGATAATATAGGTTATAAAGACAAAAATCATCGATATGTTCATTTAGTTGAATTTGAAGGTAAATTAGATAGAGGAAGTTTAAATCACATAATTATTTCAAAAATAGGTAAAATATTAAACTTAACAGACAAAGAGGTTAATAATTTAATTTTGAAATATGATGGAGCATTTTTTGGTGGATAAAAAATAAAAATTAAAGGAGGATGAATTATTATACAATATTTAATTCTTTGTTCATCTATTCTATATTTTAATAAAATTCC
>JGI24703J35330_11748266_pt1 | contig 12799 bp, 18 predicted proteins | sample TergutNt197P1_FD_35330 | JGI IMG/M metagenome (IMG submission 35330) | reverse complement strand
GGAGCGCATCCAGCCGTCCACGAGTTCTTCGGGGGAGAGGTAGATGTATTCTATTGTGCCGTCGGGTAGGACGTACCACCTTTGTGAGTTGGCGTTTTCCATGTAGAAAGTGCCGAACGCGCCGAAAAAGTTACTGCGCTCCATTAAATCGTCGTAGTAGGGGTCGATATGCCCCATAGTGTGGTATTTTACTTGCAAATAACTGAACAGGCGTGAAGCCATGGAGAGGCGGGGGCATAATATGAACGGGGGCAGACCGTGTTCTGAGCGAATTTCGTTTATTATTTTGTACAGTTCGAGTTCCTGAGCATTTATGCCGCCAAGTTCGATGTAGTCTTCTACCCAAAGAGTGCGTTCTGAATCGGTCATTCGCCTTTGGGGATGAGGCATTGAAGGGCGGGTCTGTGAATAATGCGGTGCGTTTTCTATCATCTGAAGAAGCTCGTAAGTGGAATAAATTTTTGCTTCGGCAATAATCCCGGCCCAGCCTTCGTATGGCATTTCTTGCGGCAGTGTTACAATTATTTCGTAAAAATCGCTTGTTTCTGCGGAATAAAAAAGAAAGATAACGGCGTATATAATCACTATAAGAAAAAATCCGAAAATTGCAAGCGCGTTTCGCATACACCACCTCCAAATAAAAATATAATCATTACAGGTTCAGTTCATTTGATATTACTTCAGGATTATCCTATAATAAGCGCAGGATAATTCTAAAAAGGGTGATAAAAATGATTATCAAATCTTCTACAACGCTGAGGAACGATTACGGAGAAATTTCAGCACTGGCTCGAGAGGTAGAAGAACCCATATATATTACCAAAAATGGTGAGGGCGACATTGTTATTATGAGCATAGATGCTTTTACGAAGCGCGAGCAACTGATGGCGTTGAAAGTAAAACTTGCGCTTTCGGAGCAATCACTAAGGGAACGCAAGGAGAGCCAACGGTGACTCTTGACCAAGCACGAGAGCAGTTGGAGACAAAATACAGTGGACAGATATAAAGTTGAATTATTAAATCCTGCATCACATAGTTGCTTCAGCTGCAAACTATCCAGCATTGTTTAAGTGACTCCAATGGTTATATTTTCCCATAATTATGCACATTTAGCAATATAGAATAATTAATTCCTGAAGCGTTAAAATAATTATTGATTTTCTATAAGTGGGGTGAAGTTTTATGATGTATCCCTATATTGTTTTGGCTGACGAAACAGAAATAACTCATTCACATATTATTGAGCGGAATTCTCGTAGTGAAGTCGAGGTTCATTTTGAACGCCCGACAGACAAGGGATTCTGTGTTGCAAGATGTGTATTGCCTACGTATGAGTGGGTAAAGTGCGAGGGTTTTGACGATGCTGAAATATTGCTTTTTGAGCAAATTTTACAACATAATGCCCACTTGTTTTATAAATATGCTGACGAAGGTGGAATAAAGATTGCCTAGTCTGTTTAGCATTGGAGGCTATCGGATATTTTTTTGGTCAAATGAGATGCATGAACCGATACATGTTCACGTTTGTAAGGGAAAACCTTCGTCTAAAGCTACGAAAATATGGCTTACATCAAAAGGTAAATGTGTTCTTGCAAATAATAACAGTCGCATTGAAAAAACAGAGTTAAATGAATTGCTTGGTGTAATTTCAGCGCATTTTTTTTTAATATGTGATGAGTGGAAGAAGCATTTTTTAGTAGATGATATAAACTTTTATTGTTAGCAGGGGTGAAGTATGGAAATTAATTGGGACAACAGAAGTGAAGAGGCGATGCCTGAGTCGCTTTATATGAGCATGGAGCAAGGGATATTGGCGGTTTTGAAGCAGAGTTTTGAGATGGAAGATTTGGCTAAATTAAAATATGAAGTTAGCATTTCCTTTGTTGACGACGAGGAGATGAGGGGGCTTAATAAGAAATATCGTGAAAAAGATGCGCCTACGGATGTGCTTTCGTTTCCGACGATGGGAGAATTGCCGCCTGAAGGGATTTTTCCTATGGGTGATATAGTTATTTCTACGGAGACGGCGTTGCGACAGGCGGCTGAATATGGGCATTCGTTTGAGAGGGAAATGGTATTTTTAATATTGCATGGGATGTTGCATCTTTTGGGGCTTGACCATGAGGCTGACCCGAATGATGAAGAAGTAATGGAAGAAATAACGGAAAGTATTTTGGCGGACATGGGGTTAATGCGATGAAATCACGCAAAAATCGAAATTTTTTTGAATCACTTGGACATGCATTCGCGGGGATAAGGCGGGTTGCACGCAGTGAGAGGAATTTTCGGGTTCAAATAATAATGGGAATTTTGGCTATAATAGCATGTATAATTTTTCAGGTAGACGCGCTGATGTTTGTGTTGGTTGCGTTTGCCATATTTTTTGTGCTTGCAATGGAGCTTGTGAATACTGCTGTTGAAGCAGTAGTGGACTTGGTAACGGGTGGGAAGACACATGCGCTTGCGAAAATTGCCAAAGATGCGGCGGCGGGTGCGGTGCTTCTAGCGTCTGCGTTTTCGGTGGTAGTGGCAATGACGGTTGCAATAGTGGTGCTGGGAGAATTATTTGGATGAAGAATTTCTTTGTAAATTTTTTTGAGAATATAAAATTTCATAAGAAAGTATTTTTTGTATCATTTGCGTCATCGCTTGGAGCGGTTGGGGTTTTATTTTTAATTTTTTTCTTGGCAACGCGAAGCCCAAGTGAGCCGCCAAGCGAGGATGCTTTTGTGCAAGTTCCTGATTTTAGCCAAGCTGTAGCCCCTGTGATAATCGAAGAGCCGGAGGAAGAAGAATGCGAAATTCCGCCGTATCATGTAAGCAGTGTTTTAACGGGAACGTTTATACATGAAGAAACTGCGGCGCGGCGGCCTCTTGCATTCATAATTAATAATATCCGTCAGTCATTGCCCCAAAGTGGAATCGCGTCGGCAGACATTGTATACGAGGTGCTTGCGGAGGGCGATGTTACGCGGTTTATTGCAATTTTCCAGTCGTATGTTCCTGAGAAAATCGGCTCGATACGCTCGGCGCGGGATTATTTTATCGACTTCGCGTTTAATCATGACGCGATTTTTGTATTTCACGGCGCAAGCCCATCGGGGCAAAATCGTATTCGCACTACGGGTATTACAAACCTAGACGGCGGGCGATTGGAAGGGCAGGTTTTTTGGCGCGACAGAAGCTTTCCCGAATGGTGGGCAGACGGTGGAACGCGCTCTATGGAGCATAGTTCGTTTACGGGGCGAGAAGCAATCGATGCTCACATTGAAGAGAACGAAATTCGCAATACCATGGACATTCACCCTGCATATGGGTTTAATTTCGGCGAAATTACCGAAACACCACTGGGTGAAGCGCGTCATATAACCGTGCCGTTTTCGCAAAATTACACGCGGTTTTTCATTTATGACGAAGAGCAGAATATGTATTTGTTGGAAAATCGCCGTGGTCCCCACATGGACGCAGAAACACAGGAACAGGTAGCTGTTTCAAATATTTTAATACAGTTTGCGCAAATGAGCGTAATCGCGGGCGATGCCGAAGGTCGCCGAAACGTTCAAACCTTGGGCGAGGGCAGGGGATATCTTATTACAAATGGCGAATTCTTCCCTGTTCTGTGGCAAAAAGACAGCCACACGACCCCAACGCGCTGGACATTTGAAAACGGAATGCCGATGCTGTTATCCCCCGGCAGAACATGGATTTGCGTTTTCCAATCGAATGGAACAATTACCATCGAAGGTGCTATTGAGGAAGAGAGTTCCGAAAATCCTTGATACGGATTTGTACCTCTGCATTATTGTTCCAAACATTTGTTTCTATGTTGTAAACCACGTCTAATACTATCTTTTCTGTGCCGCCACTATAGCGTTCGTTTAGTCCAAAAGCGATGCCTTTAAGCCGTCGCCCTTTTTTTGTTAAAAATGTGAAAATAAGCGTATTTTTTTCATTAATAATGCGAACTTTTTCTGCGAAAAGACCGTAGCTTACAAAAAGCGGTTCGCTATTGCCCTTGCCAAAGGGTGCAAGCCTCGACAATTCATCAGAAAGCGCGAGATTTATATTTTCGGGCGAAAGTTCTTTGTCTATGTGCAAAATGGGGCGAAAATCTTCTTCGCTTAAAGTGCAATCGTCATTTAACGCAGTGCGCAAAGCCTCGATATTGTCTTCGGGTAAAGTAAGCCCTGCCGCCATTGCATGTCCTCCGAAGCGGCTGAAAAGATGCCGATTCTTGTACAATGCCTCGAATAAATTATAGCCCTCGACGGAACGACCTGAGCCTTTTACCATGCCATCGCCTCGCGTAAGTAAAATCGTGGGGCGGCATGTGCTTTCGCGAATACGCCCGGCAACAATGCCCGCCACGCTTTCATGCGCTTCCATATCGGTAAGCACAAGCACTTTCGGTAAATTCTCGGTATCCAGCGAGGAAAGTGCGCGCTCTACGCATTCGGCTGTGAGGGTTTTTCGGGCATCGTTTAGCTGTGTCAATTTTTCCGCAAGCTCCAGCCTTTCTCGCGAATTTTCCGCAGGCATAAGCAAAAGTTTCACAGCAAGTTCCGCAGTGTCCAGCCGCCCTGTGGCGTTTAGGCATGGGCCAAGCACGAAACCCACGGTGAATGTATCAATGGGCTTGTCCAAATATCCGCGAATGGCAATAAGACTCCCAAGCCCCGGATTAAGCAGTTTGCTTGCATTTAAAACCGCAAGCCCGCTATTAACAATAATGCGGTTTTCGTCTTCAAGATTAACGATATCGCAAAGAGTAGCGATTGCGGCAAGCGCGATAAGTTCGTCTCGCTCTTGGTCGGTGAGGGAATTTTTTTCAAAATCGCAAAGAGCCGCCGCAAGCTTAAATACAAGCCCCGCCGCGCACATTTCTTTAAAAGGGAAGGCGCAATCAGATTGTTTTGGGTCAATAATCGCGACTGCTTCCGGAAGAATGTCCGATTCTTCGTCAAATCCGGGTTCATGATGGTCGATAATAACGGTATCCATACCGAGTTCGCTGGCAGTTTTAATTTCTTCAATGGCAGAAATCCCATTATCCACGGTGATAATAAGCTTTGTACCAAAAGACGCAATCTTTGAAATTGAGGCGGCATTCATGCCATAGCCTTCACTTATACGATGGGGTATGTAATAATCGCAATCCGCGCCAAGCCGACGCAAAGTTTTATACATAATAACGGTACTCATAATGCCATCCGCGTCATAATCGCCATAAATAATAATTTTTTCGTTATTTTTTATAGCCGTTGAAATTCTTTCCAAAGCCTTATTCATGTCCTTCAATAAAAAAGCACTGCGAAGCCGCTCTACAGACGGCGCGAGAAAAGAAAGCGCGGCATTCTTACTGCGAATTCCACGATTAGCCATAACGCAAGCGGTAATTTCGCTAATATTTAAAACACTTGCCATGAGTGGCAAGTTCGCATCAGTTTCGCGAATTATCCAACGTGATTCGCTCATTATATATTAATTAACTTTCCTGAGATTGCACCCTCCGGCGAAACTTCCACAAGCCCATAAGAAGCACTGCTTCCTCCACGAGGAAACGAAGGGCTACCGGGGTTCATAATAAAAATGCCGCCATGTGTAGTCATGACGGGATAATGCGTATGCCCATAAAAAGCGGCACTCGCGCCCTTTTCTTTCGCATAATAAGCGAGCCTGTCCAAGTCAAACTTTACGCCGTGATTATGCCCGTGAACAAGGAGAATGCGTGTAAGTGCGTCATTATTGCCGTCCAGGCATGGGCTGAATTCCAAAAGGCATTCCGACGGCGTGCTGCCATAATCGCAATTGCCCGAAACAGCCACAAGTCTCAGCTGTGGATATTCGCTTGTAAACATCAATAAATCGATTGCATGGTCGCCAAGATGGCAAACAATCTTCACCTCATCGGCGTATTTAATTAAGAGTTTTTCCAGCTCTTTTGTTTCGACGTGAGTGTCGCTTACAACTAAAATTTTCAAATGATTCGTTCCTTTTTTAATTTTTCAATCATTTTACGGAATGCCTTACCGCGATGGCTGATTTTGTTTTTGTCGTTTTGAGAAAGCTGTGCGGTTGTTTTTCCGAAACTCGGTATAAAAAAAATCGGGTCATAACCAAAGCCATTATCTCCTTGCGGGGTTCGCGAAATAATGCCTTCGATTTCGCCATTAGTGGCAAAGGTGCGTCCGTCGGGCAAAACACAAGCGATTACGCAAATAAATCGCGCTGTGCGTTTCTCGTCCGGCACATCGTCCATCATTTCAATAAGATGCGCATTGCGAATGTCATATGGCGTATCTGCCCCCAAAAACAAAGCAGAATCCACACCGGGTTCGCCGTCAAGCGCGTCGATAGACAGCCCTGAATCATCTGCCAAGACAATCATATCGCCATGCCCAATTTTTTTGAGCATTTCGGCAGTTTCCGTTGCCTTTTGAATGGCGTTTTCTTCAAAAGTAGTGCCACTTTCTTCCGGCACAAAAACAAGCCCCGATTCGGGAAGCGAAGTGATTCTAACGCTTTCCGAGCGGAGCATTGCATTTAATTCTTTTACTTTATTGGTATTATTCGTCGCAAGAACACAAGTTTTCATAGCCTTATTGCGGCTCTATTAAGCCGTATTCGCCATCATTACGCTTGTACACCACATTAATTTCATCTGTCCAGCTATTGCGGAAAACGTAGAACGCATGATTCAAAAGCTCCAGTTCCATAACAGCTTCTTGCGCGTCCATTGGTTTAAGCGCGAATTTTTTTGTACGAGTAATAACGATTTCATTATTAGAATCGCCTGCTTCAGAATCGCCTGTTTCGGCGGCATCGGGTGTTTCGATGAATGTGAGTTCATCGTTAGCGGCAACCCCGCGGCGGCGGCGGTCGCGAAGACGCGACTTGTATTTAACAACTTGTTTTTCCAAAATATCCACGGCTTGGTCGATACAGCCTGAAACATCTGTATCCGAGACTTCTGCCCTCAAAACCCGCTTGTGCATAGGCACAGAAACTTCCATTTTGGTTAAATGCTTGTTCTCGCTAAAAGTTACATAAACCTCGGCGTTATCGGGCAAAAGCTTTTCCAAGCGACCAAGCTTGCGTGTAGCACGTTCCTTGATGCCCTCGGTAACACTCATGTTTTTGCCTGTAAATACGTAACGCATAGAACAACCTCCTTGGATGTTAGAAATTTAATTATCTACGTTTATTACGTTTGTTGCGCCTATTAATACCTGCGATGCGTTCATTAGAAAGTTTTTGCCAAGACTTAAACTTTTCCTCAAAATTAGCGGCGGCGGCGGCAGTAATAACAGGGGGCGGCTCATAATAATAGCCCTCTTCATAATCTTCGTCCTCGTCGCCATAGGGGTCGAAACGTTGCGGAACATCCTTCATGGACAGTGAAATTTTGCCCGAAGCCGCATCATTACTGACAACTCGCACATCAACCTCATCGCCAATATTAAGTACGTCTGCTACACTTTGGATAAAGCCGTTCGCAATTTGGGAAATATGAACAAGCCCCGGTGCGCTGTTGGGCAAAGAAATAATAGCACCGAAAGGTTTTATTTTAAGCACCTTACCTGTATAAATATTTCCAACAACCGCGCCACTGTTTTCAGCATTTTCAGACATTAAATCACCTCCGAGTTACACAATCAGACGAAACTATAACACACTAATACCACAATTGTCCAGAATAAGCGACCAAAGCTCGTCACGATTTTGGCGGGTTTCGCTGGAAAAGGGTATGGGTGGGGTATCCATACCAAGACATTTGCGTATGATTGCAAGGTTTTTTGGCAATTGGGTGCGGGTAATTTTATCGCTTTTTGTGGCAATCGCAGTGAAGGGTAAATTGTAATGTAAAAACCACTCGTAAAGCATTTTATCGTTAGGACTCGGCTCGTGCCGAATATCCAGCAAAAGAAAAATTCGTTTAAGCTGTGGTCGATTTTTCAAGTATCCTTCGACCATTGAGCCCCATTTTTCCGATTCTGATTTACTCACTCGCGCATAACCATAACCCGGCAAGTCTACAAAGTATAATTTTTTTTCCACATGAAAAAAATTAATTGTGCGTGTCTTGCCCGGCTGGCGAGAAGTGCGCGCAAGCCGCTTTCTGCCAAGCATAGCGTTAATAAGCGAAGATTTTCCTACATTGGATTTTCCGACAAAAGCAACCTCAGGCAAGCCATCCGTAGGAAAGCCCGAAGGGTTTACGGCAGTAATAGCAATGTCCGTATTATTAATAATCATACAAGTTTCACCCTGTGATAGATTTTCTTGCCCTTTTGAACAAGTACATAGCCGTCTTTAAAATCGTCTGCTTTTATTATATGCTCAAAGCTTTCGACTTTTTCATCATTAATTTTAACGCCACCTTGCGTAATCAAACGGCGGCCTTCGCTGCGTGAAGGAATAAGCTTTAATTTTTCCAAAATTTCGGTTATAGCCATACCTTCGCCCAGTTCATCGCGGGAAATATCCGTGGTAGGCATAGAATCCAAATCTCCGCCACCTGCGAATAATGCCTTTGCAGAAGAGCGTGCTTTTTCTGCTTCGTCCGAGCCATGAACTATTTTCGTAACTTCGTACGCGAGAATATCTTTTGCGCGATTAAGCTCTGCGCCTTCCCATTTTACCATTTCGTTAATTTCACTCATTGGCAAAAATGTAAGCAGTTTCAAATTGCGAATAATCGTGCTGTCTTCAACATTTCGCCAGTATTGGTAAAAATCATATGGCGAGGTCTTTGCGGCATCCAGCCAAATTGCACCGCTCATGGATTTACCCATTTTCTGCCCGCTTCCGGTGGTAAGCAAATTAAGCGTTAGCCCATACCCTTGAACGCCTTCCACTTTGCGCAGTAGTTCTACCCCCGCAATTATATTGCTCCACTGGTCGCTTCCGCCAATCTGTAAAGTACATTTGTGGCGGCGGTATAATTCTACAAAATCATATGCTTGCATCAACATATAAGTAAATTCAAAGGCAGTAAGCCCATCGCCAAGGCGTGATTTATAGCACTCTGCCGTTAGCATCTTGTTCACAGAAAAATGTACGCCATAATCGCGCATAAATGAAACCAGCCGCAAATCCAAGAGCCAATCATTGCTTTCCATGATAGCCTTCCCTGAATCGCCGTACTCCACAAAGCGCGAAAACTGCTCTTTAAAACACGCAATATTATGCGCCACAATTTCAGGGGTCATCACCTTGCGCATATCGTTTCTGTCGCTGGGGTCGCCAATCATGCCTGTTCCCGTTCCCATTAGCGTGATAAGCCTATGCCCCGCTTTTTGCAAATGCGCGTGCGCCATTAGTGTCAACAAATGCCCCGCTGTCAAACTATCGGCAGTGGGGTCATATCCCATATAAAATGTAAGCTTCTCTTTTCCCATTAGCTCGCGAAGTTCTTCCTCGTGCGTACACTGAGAAATAAATCCGCGCTCGGTCAGTATATCAAATGCATTACTTTGCACTGCTCTCAACCTCTCGCATGGCCAAAATTGTTTCGCTGATAAGCTCGTCCAGCGTCCAGCCCAGATTTTCCGCGCCTTGCCTGATTACGTCCCGCGAACACCCTGCCGCAAATTTCTTGTCCTTAAACTTCTTTTTAACGCTGGAAAGCTCCATATCCATTACGCTCTTACTGGGTCGCATCAAAGCCGCCGCCCAAATAAGCCCTGTTAGTTCGTCGATAGTAAAAAGGATTTTTTCCATTATATGCTTAGGTTCATGGGGGGTTTTGGTCAGTCCCCATCCATGACTCATCGCCGCTATGATTATATCTTCGGAAACGCCTTCTTCGCGCAAAATTTCTTCACCTTTTACACAATGCTCTTCGGGATATTGTTCAAAATCCACATCGTGCAGCATTCCAACTACACGCCAATATTCTTCGCGTTCGGGGTCATGCTTTTTCGCATAACAACCCAAAACCCCCGAAACCGTTTGCCCATGTTGTACATGAAAAGCTTCCTTATTATACTTTTTTAAAATTGCTTCGGCTGTTGATAAATTCATAATAAACACCCCTTCGTATAAAACACCCTAGCGTGGGTGGCGAAAATTGTCAAGGGTGAGTTGGTATAATTTTCCCCTCTCGCGGCAAGAATCCTGCAAATAAACAAAACAAAGCTACGCGCAAAGAACGCGCGTTCGTACGGGAGGGTAATTATGATTGGTTGGTTAAAAAAAGAAAGTAAAATTTTATTAATTTCACTTATAATAGGGGTTCTTTTTGCATCGGGCGTAGCGGCGTATACATTTGCGTATGCGGTTACGGTTCAGCGCAGTATTTCCGAAAATGTAATCCGCTTTCACGTAATGGCGCACAGCAACAGCGCGGAAGAACAGCTTTTAAAAGAATATGTAAAAACAGAAATCCTCGAAGAATTTTCAATTTCATTGCCAAATTACATCCACGAAACACGCGAAAAGTTCACAAACATGCTGCCTGAATTTCAGGCACATGCAGAAAAAGTAATTCGCCGCGCAGGTTTTGACCACGAAGTAACAGCCAAAATCACGCATGTTTTCTTCCCAACAACCTTCTACGGAAACATAGCCTTCCCGCCGGGAATGTATGAAGCCGTACAAATTTCCATAGGCGACGGCAATGGCGAGAATTGGTGGTGCTTGATGTTTCCGCCACTGTGCTACGTAGACATGACCGCTACAGATGAAAGCCGCAACCTACTGGCCGAAGCCATATCCGAAGAGGGACTCAGGCTAATTTTGCACCAAGAAGACTCTTCCCCGGAACTGGTAATCCGCTTCCGCGTAGTAGAATGGTGGCAGAATGCACGCCGTGAATAGGCTCGCAAGCATCTCCCATTTAAAAAAAACCAGTCAAAATAAGTCTGAATGTGTTCCTGTTCTGGTTAGATATAAAAATAATATATCATCTTTTTTTCTGTAAATTAACAACCAATCAGGGGTTATGTGACACTCTCTACAGTCTTTGTAATTACCCTTTAATGGGTGGTCATGATATTTTTCGGGTAATGGTTCGCCTTTTGACAAAAGGGTAACAACTTCTGTCAACAGAGATAAATTGTAGCCACGTTTTTCTGCTCTCTTCAAATCTTTTTGGAATTTTGATGTCGGCTTCACTGCGTACATCAAATAAGCAACTCCTTCATCATTTCATCAACATTTGTGTAAGATTTGCCAAGTGTTGGGTCTTTTATCATTGCTTCCACTTCTTCTATTGCGGCTACTGTTTCAGCATTGGGAACATCCTTTGAAATTTCAAAAGGTATTCTTTGCCGCCTTACAACTGTTTTAGCAAATACAGTAAAAGCCGCAGTCATAGTCAATCCAAAGTCATTACATAGTTCGTCAAATTCACGCTTTAAGTTTTCATCCATACGAATGTTGATACTTGTTTGAGCCACATGTAACGCTCCTTTATATTTTATTTTATATTTCATGACCATTTTAACGCGAGTGTATTTACGTTGTCAACAAATGTGTGTGCAGGTTTTCATTGTAACAAGGCTACTGTTTTGCAGAAAATAACTTAAACCTCTCGAAAGCGTGATTTGGATAAAACCGCTCAACGCCTTTAGTTATCATGGTCGGAAGTGAATTGAAATCCTCTCTTTTTTGTGAGAAAAAAAGAGAGGATTTATTTTTAAGTGTAGTCTACAATATTTGCAGGAGTTGAGACAGATGGATTGGATTTACAATCTTAACAAAGCCATTGCGTACATGGAAGAAAATATGGTGGAAGAAATGGACTATGTACAGTTGGCGAAAATTGCCGGCTGTTCCTCTTTTCATTTTCAGCGCATGTTTTCTTATATAGCAGGGGTGTCGCTAACCCAATACATCAAGCGCAGGAAGATGTCGCTTGCGGCGGTAGATTTGCAAAATGGGGCGAAGATAGTGGATACAGCCTTCAAATATGGGTATTCATCTCCAACGGCTTTTAACAGAGCCTTTCAAAGCATACATGGCTTTGCGCCTTCTCGTGCAAAGGAGAGCGGTGTATCGATAAAATCTTATCCACTAATAAATTTCAAATTAATCGCAAAGGGTGCTGGAGAAATGGAATACAGAATCGAAAAACACGACGCTATTCGTGTAGTGGGTGTATCTGCGCCATTAAATAAAGATGTTGAAAAGGCTTACGAAGAAGGCACGGCATTGTGGGCAAAGGTACTGTTTGAAGATATTAGAGAGGACTTAAATGGCTTCAGCAATGGTAAAATCTGCGGTGAACTGAACGCTGCCGGTAACTTTGTATCGCCCGATGGCAGCCTGCCCAAGTATAATGGCTTCTTTGGTATCGAAACAGAGCATGATAGCGGCGGCGAATACATGATAGCTGTTGCAAGCCCTATGCCGGAGAACGACAGCCTGAAAGAATATATAATTCCCGCACATACATGGGCGATATTTTCAGGGAAACACTTTTTTGAAGATGAAGATAGTGCAGAGTCCTTTATTAAATATGAAGAGCGCGTATATTCGGAATGGCTTCCTTCTTCCGGTTATGAAATAGCAGATAGCATAAGTGTACAATTTTTATTAGCCACAACTGACTTGGAAAATGCACCCTTTGAAATATGGCTGCCTGTTAAGAATGATAATGATATCACGCTGGCATATAAGGGAACGTAAGGAAATAACGCTGACGTTGACAATTCTTGTGTTGCATACGTTGACATTTAGCAGTACAATGACTATATGAAGGAGTGATTATAATGTCAAGAGCGATAACCGTGAGAATTGATGAAACCGTAAAAAAGCGTGCAGAAGAAACTTTGGACGAAATAGGATTGAATAT
>JGI24703J35330_11748265_pt1 | contig 12799 bp, 10 predicted proteins | sample TergutNt197P1_FD_35330 | JGI IMG/M metagenome (IMG submission 35330) | reverse complement strand
CCCCGCCGAGACGGATTGTCAGGGATTTATCGCGCTTGTTGCGGCGGGGAAATTTCGCGAGGCTGTTGAGCTTATGCACGATGCGCATCCCTTTCCGGCGTCGGTTTCGCGGATTTGTCCGCGCCCTTGTGAGGAAAAGTGCCGTCGCGCGGTCAAGGACGAGGCTATAAATATTGCGGGGATTAAGCGATTTGCGGCGGACTTCGCGCTTTCGGCGAAATTGAATATTACGCCGAAAACCGCCGATGCTACGGGGCGTTCTGTTGCAATCGTCGGCGGCGGCCCGGCGGGGTTGACCGCCGCATTTTTTTTGAAAAAAGCGGGGCATGGTGCCGTCGTTTTTGAGGCGATGCCGAAATTTGGCGGGTTGCTTCGTTACGGAATTCCCGAATATCGCTTGCCTAAAGCCGTTCTGGATGCGGAAATCGGCGCGCTTGAGCGCATGGGCATAGATTTGTTCCCGGGCGTTGCAATCGGGCGCGATTTGACGCTTGAATTTTTGCAAGCGCGATACGACGCAGTGATTATCGCGGTCGGCGCGGGGATTAGCAAGCCGATTTGGTGCAAGGGCGAGGACGCCGAGGGCGTTTTTGGCGGGATAGATTTTTTAAAAACCGTGGCGGAGAACAAGCCGCCGAAAATCGGGCGGCGCGTGGTCGTTATCGGCGGGAGCAATACCGCGATGGATGCGGCGCGGACGGCGCGGCGGCTTGGGGCAGATGTAATCGTTGCGTATCGCCGCACGCGAGACGAAATGCCTGCCGAAAGAATCGAGGTCGAAGAAGCCCTTGCCGAGGGCGTGAAATTTAATTTCCTTACCGCGCCGCTTGAAATTTTGGCGGAAAACGGGCGCACCTATGCGATAAAACTGCAAAAAATGAGGCTTGGCGAACCCGACGAAAGCGGCCGCAGAAGCCCCGTTCCCGTGGAAGGCGGCGAGGAAACCCTCGAAGCCGATACGATTATCGCGGCAATCGGGCAGGATGTGTCGACGGACGGGCTTAATCCGCTTGAAAGTTTGAAGGTCGCCGACGATTTTCGCACGAACCTGCCCCGCGTTTTCGCGATTGGTGACGCCACGGGAAAAAGTTGGTACGCGATTGACGCGATTGGACATGGGCGAAAAGTGGCGGAGATTGTGCATGGGGAGTTTTGCTCGTTCGCGGCAATCGCGGGGCGCGGAGCTTCTGCCGAGTCTTGCCCCATCTCCGAACAGCTCCCGGAAATCCTCGTGCGCGAGGAAAAAACCGCCCGTGATTTGGCGCACATGAATGAAGCGGCGCGGCAAAACGCGGCGCATATGATTCCCGACGATGTGCGGGGAAATTTCGCGCCGGTGCAAGCGGGGCTTTCGCCCGCGGAGGCCGCCGCCGAAGCGGCAAGGTGCCTCTCTTGCGGATGCGCGGACTTTTTCGAATGCAAACTGGTCGCGCTGGCGAATATTTACGGCGCGGAAGCGGATAAGTTTTCGGCGGAATTTCACAGAAAACCGAAACACGAAATCGACACGAGTAATTTTTATTTTCATCGCGATATGAACAAATGCGTTTTGTGCGGACTTTGCGTTGCCGCGTGCGCGGCGCGCCAAGCGCGCAGCGGGAACCGGGGGCATGTGTCGGTGGCGGCACATGCTCTCGAAGCCGGAGAACGGCACGCGGCGCGCCAAGCGCGCAGTGAGAACCGGGGACATGTGTCGGTGGCGGCACATGCTCTCGAAGCCGGAGAACGGCACGCGGCGCGCCAAGCGCGCAGTGAGAACCGGGGACATGTGTCGGCGGCGGCACATGCTCTCGAAGCCGGGGAACGGCACGCGGCGATAAGTGCGATAAATCGCGGATTTGACACGAAAATTTCGGCGGCGTTCGAGAAACCCCTGCAAAACCGCGACGAATGCTCTCTTTGCGGCAACTGCGTCGCGCGTTGCCCCGTCGGCGCGCTTACGGAAGCAAGTCCGTTGCCGAAACAATTCGTCGCGCGTGAGAATTTTACGGAAACGGTTTGCACGCTTTGCGGAAACACATGTGGCATGAAAATCGCGACAAAAGCAGGGGAAATTTTGCGGTGTTTGCCAACTCATGAAAAAGCGCGCCAAGCGCGCGTTGGGCACCGAGGACACATGTCGGAGTCGGCACATTCTCTCGAAGCCGCAAGCAGTTTCCCGGCTCATGAAAAAGCGCGCCAAGCGCGCAGTGGGCACCGAGGACATGTGTCAGCGGCGGCACATTCTCTCGAAGCCGCAAGCAGTTTCCCGGCGCATGAAAAAATTGAGTCGGCGAGTGACACTCGCCGACTCATACTTCAACCGTCGAATTTATGCGAACACGGACGCTTCGGATTCCTGAATTTCGGCGAAAAAATCATAACGCCGCTTGTGCGACGCGACGGTTTGCTTCGCCGCGCAACCCTGCGCGACGCAACAAAAGCCATCCGCGAGGGCCTGTCCGTAATCGCGGCACAATATGGCACGGAAAGTATCGGCATCGCCGTTTCGCCGCAATATGTAAACGAGGACATTTCAGCGATTGTCGACTTTGCGGCACGACTTGGCACGCCGCACATATTCACTTTCGCCGACGTCAGGGACGAAGAAAAAACTTATTGCAACACAGAAGGCCTGAAAAAAGCGGGCGTAAGCACCAAAAGCGAAAAATTCCTGCAAAAAATCCGCGAGGGCGAAATCAAAGGGCTTGTTATTTTCGGAGAGGAACTGCCCGCCGAGCTTGCAAAATCGGGCAAAAACGGCAAAAGCGGCGGCGTACACCTCCCGGAATTTCTGGCCGTCCAAGCCGCCTACACCGCGAAAATCACCGGGATTCCCGCCCGCGACGCGCAAGTAATCCTGCCCGCCCCCGCCTTCGGCGAAGTAAGCGGCACAATCACGCGCGACACGGGGGAAATTTTGCCGGTAAACCCCGCCCTCACCCCCGCGTGCGGCTATCAAGCGCGGGAGATGGCGGAATTATTATAGGGCGTGTTCCCGCTACGCAATATGAAAAAAGATTTTTCTGTAAGACCAGAAGCAATTTCTGAACAATACTGCGATGTTTGTGGTAGGCTTTCGTGGTATGATTTTGTGACAGCCTTGCCCTCATTATTGTTCGTTGTTACAGGCTGGAAGTCTAATGGAAAAGAGAACGCCTGCTTGCAATCTTGGGCGACATTTGCAGGAGGATTAAAGTATTCGCACTTTCGAGCTGATAGGCACGAAAGCCCACGGCAGTATCGCACTGCACCGGCTCTGCCGGTGTATGTGAAACAAAAACGCTATCAGCAAATTTTCGCTGATAGCGTTTTTGAATGTGCGCCCGGGAAAAATGCAATTACAAAACGATTACAATTGCATTTTGATATGATATTATATTCGCAGTATCAAAAAAAAGTTAATATGGGAGGAATTTTTTTGGACATTAATTCTTTAAAAAGCAGCCCGTTTGCGAAAAATTTTCCAAAAGGGACAGTCATTGCTGCCGAGGGAAACTCGGGTGACGCAATGTACATTGTAATCGAAGGAGCCGTCGATGTTTTTAAAAATTATCAAAAACCCGACGAAAAAAAGTTTGCGGCCTTAAAGCCGGGCAATTTTTTCGGCGAAACCGCGCTGTTCCTTCAAAAAGAGTATGCGACAACGGAGGTTGCCGCGGAGGATTCCGTTTTGCTTGAGGTCGGACGAGCCGCAACGCGCGAGTTTCTTCAGGGCAACCCGGAACTTTCATTTTTGGTGATAAAAACGTTGTGTCAGCGGCTTGAAAACGCGAATCGGATGCTTGCAGCCGCGCCGCAAGCCGGCGCGGCTTCGCCTGCACCCTCCGCCGCGCCTATGCCCGCGCTTAAACTTAAAAACGCGCCCGCCGAGGTTATTCAGGCCCCGGAGGAAGGCGAGTCGCTTATCGAGGGACTTTTGCCGCAGGGGCATAAGCTCTACAAATTCGAAACGCCCGACGCCGACCCCGGCCTGATTTATAAAAAAATGTTTGATTGCCCCGTTTGCGAAAACAGATTTGCCGCAATGGCGGTTCGTACAACGAAGCTCAAAGCGGAACAACGCGACAAGGATTTCCGCAACCATTACAAGGGCGTTGATACAACGTATTACGAAATTATTACATGCCCGTCGTGCTATTTCAGCATGTTTGACGCGATGTTCCCGAAACCGATTGTTGCGCGTTTCAAGGAGCAAATCGGACAAATTTCCGAATTTAAACAGCATCTCGGAGGCGACATGGTTGAAGACCGCAATATAAATAACGTGTTTGCGGGATATTATCTCGCGCTTAAAGGCGCGCCGCTTTTTTACAAGGACCACGAGATGAACACCGCAAAAATTTGGCTGCGCCTAAAGTGGCTTTACGAAGATGTCGGCGACCTTGAAATGGCGGCGATGGCTGTGCGCGAGGCGCATAAGGCGTATCTTACGGCGTTTGAAAGAACCGACGCGATGCCCGAGGTTATCCAGCAACTTTGCGTACTTGTTGCCGAATTGAGCCTGATTATAAAAGACATACCCAGTGCGAAATTATTTTTCGTCAAGGCGCGCTCGTATCGCAACGGCAGTAAGGCCATGATTTCGCAAGCCGAAGACGGCATCGAAACCCTGCGCAAAATCGAAGCGGGTCAAATTCGGCTTTAATCCAAACTATATTTAATCCATAGGAGTGATTTTTCATGCAAAATTTTGAAATTCAAACGCCGACAAAATTGGTTTTCGGCAAGAATACGCAGCATCAAATCGGCGAATTAATAAAACCATTCGCGAAAAAAGTTTTGCTGCATTACGGCGGTGGGTCGGTAAAAAAAATCGGGCTGTATGACGACACGAAAAAGTCGCTTGAGGCGGCGGGCATCTCGTTTGTTGAGCTGGGCGGCGTTGTGCCGAATCCGCGATTGTCGCTGGTTTATGAGGGCATTGAACTTTGCAAAAAAGAGGGCGTTGATTTTGTGCTTGCAATCGGCGGCGGCAGTGCAATTGACTCCGCGAAAGCCATTGCCGTCGGCGTGAAACATGAAGGCGACGTCTGGGACATTTACGACGACAAGGCGCAAATTACCGCCGCGCTTCCCATGGCCGTTATTTTAACGATTCCCGCCGCGGGCAGTGAAATGTCGGGCAATTCCGTTGTCACGAATGAAAAACTCGGCCGAAAATATGGCATGGGCAGCGATTTGATTCGCCCCGTTGTTGCGATTGTGAACCCGGAATATTTTACGTCGTTGCCGCTGGCACAGCTTGGCTACGGCGTTGCGGATATTATGTCGCATATTTTTGAGCGGTATTTTACGCAAACAACCAAGTGTGACATCACGGACGGAATGTGCGAGTCGATTTTGCGCGGCGTTATGAAAAACGCGCTTTTGTGCGCGGAGGATATGTCCGATTACGACGCTTGGGCGGAGGTCGGATTGGGCGGAATTATCGCGCATAACGGCTGGCTCGGCATCGGGCGCGCGCAGGATTGGGCGTGCCACGGCATGGAACACGAGCTTTCCGCGTACAACGACGTTGCGCACGGCGCGGGTTTGGCGGTTCTTACTCCGGCGTGGATGAAATATGTATACAAAGAGAATATTAATATGTTCGTACAATTCGCCGTGAACGTAATGGGCGTGACGCAAAGTTTCCGCGAGCCCGACGAAATCGTTCTCGAAGGAATTTCACGCCTCGAAGAATTTTACAAAAAAATCGGGCTGGTTTTAACGCTTTCGGAGTTAAATATCCAAGAACCCGCGTTTGAAGACATGGCGAAAAAAGCCACCGGAGCCTACTTTGGCGACGAACACGGCATAGGCGGTTTTAAAAAATTAATGTGGCAGGACGTTGTTAATATTTTCAAATTGTGCAAATAGTATTGTCGGAAGGAGTAGAATAATAAATGACACATCGTATAATCGGTGACCCGTTCCCCGTTCTTCTTTGCGCGCTTGCAAAAGGAGAAAAAATGATTACGCAGCGCGGGGGAATGAGCTGGCGTTCGGCGGGCATTACAATGGAAACGAACTCGACGGGCGGCGTAATGAAGGGCTTGAAGCGTACGCTTGCGGGGAATAATTTTTTCTTGAATCATTATACCGCGATTGAGGATGAACAAGAGATTGCGTTCGGATTGTCTTTTCCGGGCGAGATAAAAACGTTTGATATTTCGGGCGGGCGCGATATTGTTGCGCAGAAAAACGCGTTTATCGCGTGTACCGACGGCGTTGACATTGATATTTTTTTTAATAAACGGCTTGGCGCAGGGTTTTTAAGCGGCGAGGGTTTTATTTTGGAAAGATTCAGCGGAAACGGGCTTGTTTTTATCGAAATCGACGGGCATACACAGGAATATAACCTTGCGCCCGGCGAAAAACTTATCATCGACCAGGGGTATCTTGCGGCGATGGAGCCGACGGTTACGCTTAGTGTCGAAATGGTTAAGGGAATGAAAAACAGGATGTTCGGCGGCGAAGGATTTTTTTTGGGGAATTTAACGGGGCCCGGAAAGGTTTGGTTGCAAACTTTGCCGATTAGCGGGCTTGCGAGGGCGATGGGGCCGGTTGGCGGCGCGAATTGACCGGCTTCGAAATTTTTTTCTTGGCTGTTGGACTTTCTATGGATGCCTTTGCAGTGGCAGTGAGTCTTGGGCTGTCAGGTTCGAATGAGTCGGCGAGTGACACTCGCCGACTCAATTTTAAAACGCCGATTATTGTCGGGCTTTATTTCGGCGTTTTTCAAGCGATTATGCCGCTTGCGGGGTTTTTTGCCGCAAGTCATTTTGCCGAACACGTTGCCACATACAGTGACTTAATTGCGTTCGCTTTGTTACTATTCTTGGGCCTTAGAATGATTTGGGGGAGTTTTAAAAAAGAGGAAATCAAGGCGGATTTCGCGCCGCGCGTGATGCTTCTTCTCGCGCTTGCGACGAGTATCGATGCGATGGCGGCGGGGGTTACGTTTGCTTTTTTGGATGTAAACATTGTTGTTGCGGTGGTTTTGATTGGCGCAATAACGTTTTTTGTGTCGGTGGCAGGCGTGCGCGTCGGGGTTTTGTTCGGCGAAAAATTCAAGGGCGGGGCGGCGTTTGCCGGCGGAATTATTTTGATTTTAATCGGGCTGAAAGTTCTTCTTTGGGGGTAGCGACATGTTGAAAAATGAAACGCAATACCAAATGTATCTCGACGTCGTCGATATTTTGCAAAAACACAGCTTCGATGTTAAAAGCGAGAAAGACGGCGTAAGTACAAAAATTTCCGCCGTTTACAAGGGAAAGTTGTGCGGAAAAATCATGGTTGCGGCAACGCCGCCGAAAAACCGCGAGTCGCAAATGTACGCGATGTCGGCACACGCAAAACTCGCCGCCGCAAAAGAGGACGCGCAAAAACTTGACGGATTCCGCGAAGGCGAGTGGAAAGGCATCGAAGACTGTTTGTTTTATTACGGACATTTGCCCGAAAACTCGTGGGTCGAAATTGTTGATAAAAATTTTCAAAAATGGCGCGAAAAATCGCCTCTTTATTTGTCGAACATTGAAGAAGTCGAGAAATTGAAAAAGAAAAAGCCCGTCGGAGTCGAGGAATTTGCCACGCTTGAGCGCGAGTTGAATCGCCTGGCGGACTCCTTCGAGACGATTGAATTTTATCGCAACGCTGAAAAACTGGCGGACGAATGTTCATCTTTTGTCCCAAACATGAAGGACGAAATTTTGCAAAAAGCCACGCTTAAACTCGAAAAATTGGGCAGAAAAAAAGGCATGGGCTCAAAGCATTTTCGCGAAATGGCGGAGGAATACGCCGAAGTTTCGCAAACAATCGCGATGATTATCCCCTTCGAAGGCGCGGAGGAAAAACTGCGGGAATGCGAGGAGCTTGTCGCGCATTCCGAGCGCGAAAAAACCGCCGCGATTTACGCAGAATCCGTCGAGGCGTTGATTTCCCTTGAAAAAAATTCGCGGGGGCATTCTCACGCGTCGGTCGAGCTAAAAAAAATAATCGCGGATTACGAGGACTTATTGGCGCGATTCATGTCGGTCGAGCAGTACAAAGACGCCTCCGAAAAAGCCGTGCATATCCGCGGCGAAATCGCAAAATTTCAGGTGCATCGCACGGCGGCATTGTATAAGGAAGCGACGCGCGACCTCGACGCGCTTGAAACACGCCCCGAGTCCGACAAGTTTTTCGAGCAATTCTACCGCGCGCGCCACTACGGCAAGCTGGCAAAACGATTCGAAGCCACCGCGTCCTACGATGATTCCGACGGTCTCGCGGCAAAGTGCAAAAAAGCAGGTCGGGAATTTCGCAATAAAGTTGCGATAAAAATCGCGCCGTTTGCGATTGTGGCGGCGGCATTGGCGGCTATTGGGGCTTGGATTTGGGCTTCTTTTTTTTAGCATTTTTTAGGGCGAGGCGTTTCCTTACGTTTCCTTGAACAAAAAGATTTTTTGTGTTATTATCCCCTTAGCAAGGAGGGCTTGAAATGAAACTCGTAATGGCAATTATTCACGATGAGGATGCGTTTCACATAATGGATTTGCTTAACGCCAAAGGCTTCAGCGCGACAAAACTGGCAACCACAGGCGGTTTTTTGCGCGCAGGGAACACGACACTTATTTGTGGCGTAACCGAGGAGCGCATCGCCGAACTTATCGACATAATCGAAACAAAATGCAGAAGCCGCAAGCAAATTACGTCGGTGAACAATGTGAGCGTTACCGCAAATGAGGGCTTCGCGCCCTATCCCGTAGAAGTAACCGTAGGCGGCGCGACAATTTTCGTACTAAGCGTGGAAGAATTTAAAAAAGTCTGATTCTTCAGGCATCTGTAGGACCCCCCGGCCCCAATCAACCCCGAAAGGAGCTAAGCTAACTATGGACCCATCTGCTTTAAAGGTTTCCGAAATGCTTGCGGCGCGCTTTCAAGAAGCAAATGCCGTTGAAAAACGCCCTGTTCAGGAGGACTTTCGTTTTACGTTAAATCGTTTGAGCGACGAAGGTTTGGCGGACCGCTTGCAAGGCTTGATAAGCGAAATTGCCACGCAAGGCAAACGCGTGGCACAACACTTGGACTTTGGCGAATTAAAAACCTATCGCGCGTTAATTACCGATTTTATTGAAGAAGTCGTCACGCATTCGCATGAATTTTCGCGCGAAAACTTTTTGGACCGCCGCGGTCGCCACCATGTTTACGGCATCGTGCGCCTTGTAAATCAAGAGCTCGACGAACTCGCGCAAGAACTTCTCAAAAATGAAAAGGACAGCTTGGGAATTTTGGCGAAAATCGACGAAATTAACGGGCTGCTTTTGGATATGATAGTTTAATGGCACAGGCGTTTATTTTCGCGGGTGAGGATTCCGAGGCCGTGCGTAAGCGCGCCCTGAATTTCGCAAAGAGACTTAACTGCGAAACCGAAAACGCCTGCGACGCCTGTACTTCCTGCCGTGTTTTTCAAAGCGGCAACCACCCCGACACGATTTTCGTAAAAGGCACAAAGCAAACAGGCATAGGCGTTGACGACGTTCGCGAGCAAATTATCATGCCCGCCGCGCAATTGCCCTTCAAATACAAGCACAAAGTCTTTATCGCGGACGAGCCTCTTCTCCCCGCCGCGCAAAACGCTGTGCTAAAAACCATCGAGGAGCCGCCTCCCTATGGGGTTTTTTTGTTTCTTGCGCAAAACACGCACGGTTTTTTGCCGACAGTGATTTCGCGTTGCGCAGTGAAGAAAATCGCAGGAGAGGGCAGAAGTGAAAAGTCGGATTTGCAAACCCTTGCTCGCGAGATTTTTGACGCCGCGAAAGGCGCGGATATTGCCGAATCTTTCGCGCTTTATCGCAAAATTGAACCGCTTGAAAAACACGAATTGCCGGAATTTTTGAGCCTCCTATACATTCTTTGCGGCAAAGCGCAACGTTTCTCTGCATCCGCCGCCGTTTCGCACACAAGAAAAATCCTGTCCCAAAACGCTAACGCACAGCTTGCGATTGAGCTGATGCTTCTAAAAATGAGGTAATACCAATATCCCTCACGCACGCTCGAAGAAATCTTCAAAAATGAGGTAATTTATGATAGTTATCGGAGTACGCTTCAAAGATGTGGGCAAAATTTACTATTTCGACCCGCACACGCTCGACGGTTTGGAAATGAACGCGCCCGTTATCGTTGAAACCGGTCGCGGCGCGGGTTACGGACTTATTGCAATGGAGGCGCGAGACGTTGACACTCGCGGAATAAGCCAACCCCTTCGCAAGGTTCTGCGCCTTGCCACGCCCGACGACACCACGCAGGAAGCCGCAAACCGCAAGCGCGAGGAAGAAGCGCGCGAAATTTGCGCCGAAAAAATTCGGGCACACAATTTGGAAATGAACCTCGTAGACGTCGAGCTTGCCTTTGATTTAAGCAAAATTATTTTCTTCTTCACCGCCGACGGTCGCGTGGATTTCCGCGAGCTTGTAAAAGACCTCGCTGCAACGTTTCGTATGCGCATCGAACTTAGGCAAATCGGCGTGCGCGACGAAGCAAAAATGCTTTCCGGCATCGGCATTTGCGGACGCGAACTTTGTTGCGCGTCTTTTTTGGATGAATTCCAGCCCGTTTCAATTAAATCAGCAAAAGACCAAGGCCTTTCGCTTAATCCCACAAAAATTTCCGGCATCTGCGGCAAGCTGATGTGTTGCCTGAAATACGAGGAAGAAACCTACGCATATCTTCTCAAGGGAATGCCCGGCGTGGGCGACCTCGTCCGCACCCCCGCAGGCGACGGCGACGTCCTTTCAATAAATATCCTCCGCCAAACCGCAAAAGTCGCCGTAAAAGTCAAACCAAACGAAGACCCCGTAAGCGACATATACGGCATCGGCGACATGAAAATCCTCGAACGTCGCCCACAATGCGAGAAAAATTGCAAATGCGCGAAATGTAAAGGGGAGCGGTGAAATGTATGCAGTAAGGGCAATTTTTGATTTTGATAAATTTGTCGAGTGACCGGGAGTTGATTTAAATGCAAATGCAGCCATTCCGCGTGGCGGCGGCGACGCCCTCGATTCGTGTGGCGGATTGTGCGTACAATGCGGCGCGGATTATTGATATTATTAAAAAGGCGGACGAGGAAAATGTGCGCCTTGTTTGTATGCCCGCGCTTTGTATGACGGGGAGTACGTGCGGGGATTTGTTTTTGCAAAAGGCGTTGCTTGATGGCGCGATGAACGCGCTTTGCGAAATTGGATTGCAAACGGCGGACAGCAAGGCGATTGCCGTTGTCGGGATGCCGACGCTTCGGCGCGGCGAGGTTTTCAGCGCGGCGGCAGTGCTTTGCGAGGGGCGGCTTTTGGGCATTGTTACGGAGTCGGGGGCTTTTGAGCATGACGGGCTTAAATTCGGCGTGGAAATCGGCGGCGCGAGTTGCGGTGCCGACGATGTACACGTTGTTGCTAACCCCTGCGCCGAGCCGGAAATTATCGGCGCGGCGGCACAGCGGCGCATGAAAATCGCGACGCAAAGTGTTAAGCCGCCGCGCGTCTATGTTTCCGCGAACGCGGGCGCGGGCGAAAGCACGACGGACTCGGTTTTCTCCGGGCATAATTTGATTTGTCGCGGAGGCAAAATTTTGGCGGAATCGCCGCCCTTCGGGGATGGGTGGGCTGTGGCGGAAATCGATTTAAGCGCGCCGCAAAACGGTCGCGTTCCCGAGCCGGTTTCACGTGATGACGCGCCGTTTTCTTGCGCGAACCCCGATGAAATTTTGGAAATTCAGGCGCATGGTCTTGCGAAACGTTTGGAGCATTTGGGTTACGGGGAAGGGTGCGCGCAGGCCGTTTTAGGCATTTCCGGCGGGCTTGACAGCACACTCGCGCTGCTTGTAACGGTGCGTGCATATGAAATTCTTGAAAAAAACGCAAAAATCCAAGAGCAGACGACGACTTTGGAAAATCGGCGTTATGCGAAAGATAAAATTATCGCCGTTACGATGCCCTGTTTCGGCACGACGGACCGCACAAAATCAAATGCGCACAAATTGTGCGAGGCTTATAAAATCCCGTGCCGCGAAATCGACATCACGGAAACAGTGCAGTCTCATTTGCGCGACATTTCGCACGACTCCAACGCCCGCGACGCAACCTTCGAAAACGCGCAAGCTCGCGTGCGCACCCTCGTTTTAATGAACATCGCGAATCAAAACGGCGGTATCGTTGTCGGAAGCGGCAGTTTGTCGGAACTCGCGCTTGGTTTCACCACGTTTAACGGCGACCATATGAGCATGTACGGCGTAAATTCCGGCGTGCCGAAAACGATGGTGCGGCGAATTGTTGCGCACGTCGCGGACGAATCAAACGGCAAGCTGAAAAAAGTCCTCACCGATATTTTGGCAACGCCCGTAAGCCCCGAGCTTCTGCCCCCCGAAAACGGCGAAATCACCCAGCGCACGGAAGATATTGTCGGCCCTTACGAGCTGCACGATTTCTTCATTTGGCACACTTTGCGCCACGGTCGCGCCCCCGCGCAAATTTTCGCTTTGGCGAAAAAGGAGTTCGAAAAAAAATTCACGCCGGAAGAAATATCAAAATGGCAAGAACTTTTTTATCGCAGATTTTTTTCGCAACAATTTAAGCGAAACTGCCTGCCCGACGGCCCGAAAGTTTTTTCCGTTTCGCTTTCCCCGCGCAGTTTTAATATGCCGAGCGACGCGGTGGGGTATAGCTAAAAGCGCGCACCGGATACCGGGGACATGTGTCGGAGGCGACGCGTTCCCTCGAAGCCGGGGGCGGTTTCCCGGCCCATAAAAAAAAGAGTCGGCGAGTGACACTCGCCGACTCTTTTTTTGTGGTCTAGGAATCTG
>JGI24703J35330_11748267_pt1 | contig 12819 bp, 9 predicted proteins | sample TergutNt197P1_FD_35330 | JGI IMG/M metagenome (IMG submission 35330) | reverse complement strand
TCACGTTTTACCCAGGTCATAATCTTAATCGCCGCTGGGTTGATTGGGATTACTTTTTTCAAAACACCTCTGGAAGTTGAAAAAGAAAATACAAATTTTAAAATCTCGAAAACATTTGGAAATATTTGTTTAATTTTATTTTTCTTTTTACTATTTGTCGTACCATTTTTAGCTCGAATAAGTGATAATGTATATCTTGAGATATTTGATCCATTTTTTAGATCTGGTGCACTTGTTTTTGGTGGTGGTCATGTAGTTTTACCATTACTTGAAGCAGAATTTGTAACAACAGGACTTATCTCAAATGACGCGTTTCTAACAGGTTTTGGACTTGATCAAGCAATGCCTGGACCACTATTTGCTTTTGGGGCGTATGTTGGAGCAGTAATGCAAGGCGTAAGTGGCGCATTCGTAGGATTAGTAGGAATTTTCTTACCTGGAATTTTATTATTTTTCGGTTGTTTACCTTACTGGAATTTACTTCGAAAAAATGCAATAATAAAACGCGCACTCATCGGAATAAATGCAGCCGTTGTCGGAACTTTACTTGCATCTTTTTATAGTCCGATATGGACAAATTCTATTTTCAAACCAGCTGATTTCGCACTATTTGCCGTTTTATTCGCAATGTTAAAATTTTGGAAATTACCACCATGGATTGTAGTGGTAGCAGGAGCAATTGGCGGCTTTTTGCTGGGTATAATAGGACCTATTTAAAAGAGAGATAAACTAAATCGTAAGAAAATTCCCTTTGGGTCGAGAATTATTTATAGGTTGAATAAAATCTTGATTCTGGTTCATCTTATATGGGTACCAACTCTTCACAAAACGGTCTAAATGTTTCGACAGAGTGGATTTTTTCTTGACATTTGGTGCGTTTTATGATAAAATATTTTTTATGTGTGTGAAAGGCAGCCACTCGGTTTGTTTTTCAAATTTTAGATTAATACCGCATTTGCGATTGTTTGGCGATTAACCTTTTCCGGCTGCAAAAGGCCAAAGTCACTTTAGATAATCTATGTTGAAAAATTCTCTCGGAAGTTCTCCTTACAAATACATAATATCACATTGAATCATAGATTCATATTAAAGGAGATGCTATTATGGCACGTTATACAGGTCCATCATGGAAAATTTCTCGTCGTCTTGGATTCTCTATCCTTGAAAACGGAAAAGAATTAAACAAAAGACCATTCCCACCAGGTCAACACGGTCAAGCTCGTCGTGGTAAATTAAAAGATTACGGTTTACAGTTACAAGAAAAGCAAAAATTACGTTTTGCTTATGGTGTTGGTGAAAAGCAATTCCGTCGTACTTTCGACCGTGCTGCTAAATTACCTGGTAAGCAAGGTGAGAACTTCATAATCTTACTTGAGTCTCGTTTAGATAACTTAGTTTACAGAATGGGTCTAGCAACTACTCGTCGTCAAGCTCGTCAGTTAGTTAACCACGGACACATCCAAGTTGATGGTCGTCGCGTTGATATCCCATCTTTCCAAGTTACTCCGGGACAATCTATCGGTGTTCAAGAAAAATCAAAAGGATTAGTAATTATTAAATCAGCTTTAGATTCAACTGTTAGTCGTTTAGACTTCGTTGATTTCAACGAAAATGACATGACTGGATCATTTGTTCGTTTACCAGAGCGTAATGAAGTATTCGCTGATGTACAAGAATCATTAATCGTAGAATTCTATAACCGATAATCGGTGAGACTGAAACTTCGTTTCAGTCTTTTTTTGTATGATTTACTATCAAAAAAGTGCATATCATTTTCAGATTTGCACCATCGAAGTAATTCAATCAATAAGTTATCTATTTAATATAAAATAAATCAAATATTAATTTATGATTATCACACTTCACCTGCGAAGTGACATGCGACAAAATGATTTTTTGATATCTCCTTTAATATTGGCTCAACTTCCAAACATTTTTTTGTGGCGTGTGGGCAACGACTTGCAAAACGACAACCAATTGGCGGATTTATTGGACTTGGTACATCTCCAACAAGCAAAATTCTTTCCGATTTTTCATCAAGACTTGCATGAGGTATTGCTGAAAGAAGTGCTTGTGAGTATGGATGAAGTGCATTTTTAAAAATTGAATTGTAATCTGTTAATTCAACAATTTTTCCCAGATACATAACAGCTATTCTATCACTAACGTGTTTTACAACGCTTAGATCGTGTGAGATAAATAGATAAGTTAAATCAAGTTGTTCTTGTAAATCAGCCATTAAATTTAAAATTTGAGCTTGAATAGATACATCGAGTGCGGAAACTGGTTCATCTTGAACAATAAATTTAGGATTTAATGCGAGTGCTCTTGCAATACCAATTCGTTGACGCCGCCCTCCATCAAGCTCATGAGGATAACTATTTGCAAGTCTTGGAGCAAGTCCTACAAGATCCATAAGTTCTTCTACACGTTTGTTTAAAGAAATTTTATCGCGCTTAAATATTTTATTAACTATTAAGGGTTCTGCTATTATCTCAGATACTGTTAAACGAGGATTTAATGAAGCGTATGGATCTTGAAATACTATTTGTATTTCTTTGCGTAATGCGTTCATTTCTCGTTTAGAAAGTTTAGAAATATCTTTTCCATCATATATTATTTCACCGCTTGTTGCTTCGAGTAATCTTATTAATAAACGACCAGTGGTAGATTTACCACATCCTGATTCACCAACAAGTCCTAGTGTCTCTCCTTTTTTTATAAAGAAACTAATATCATCGACTGCATGAAGTGCACCATTTGGAGTATTAAAATATTTTTTAAGATTTTTTACTTCTATCAAATTTTTTGACATTAATTTAATCCTCCAGGTTCATAGATTAAACACCTAACGAAATGGCCTGGTGATAGCTCAGTATTATTTGGAATTACCTCTGAACATTTCTTAGTTGCTTTTGGACATCTAGGATGAAATGGACACCCTGTTGGCAAATTTATCGGGTCGGGCATTAATCCGTCGATTGGCGTTAATCTTTTTAAATCTTTATCGATTGTCGGTATTGAACCAAAAAGACCTTCTGTATATGGGTGCGCCGTTTTTGTAAATAATAAGTTTTTTGGTGCATATTCAACTATACTACCTGCATACATAATTGCAACTTTATCACATACCTCTGCGACGATTCCTAAATCATGGGTAATCATTAGCATTGAGGTTTGTAATTCGATTTTAAGTTTCTTCATCAAATCTAAAATTTGTGCTTGAATCGTAACATCTAATGCTGTTGTCGGTTCATCTGCAATTAGTAGCGCTGGTTGGCAAGCAAGAGCCATTGCAATAACTACGCGTTGTTTCATTCCACCAGAAAATTGATGGGGATAATCATTATATCTATCACTTGGAATCCCAACGAGTTCTAACATATCTTGAGCATGTTTTATTGTCTCGGCACGACTATAATTTCGGTGTAACCTTATTACTTCTAAAATTTGATTTCCAACTGTTAAAACTGGATTAAGAGCCGTCATCGGGTCTTGAAATATCATTGATATTTTTTCGCCACGAATTTTTCTTAATTCAGATTGTTTTTTTTTGAGTAAATCCTCACCTTCAAAAAGGATTTCTCCTGAGATAATTTTTCCCACTGGTTCATCGAGAAGTTGCATAATACTTAGAGCCGTTGTTGTCTTGCCTGCTCCTGTTTCACCGACTAGTCCCAAAGTTTCGCCTTTAATTATATCAAAGCTTAAATTATTTACAGCTTTTACTAATTCATTATCTGCAGTTTTATATTCGATAAATAGATTTTTTATTTGAAGTTCTAATGTTGACATGTGAGTTTTCTCCTACCGTTTTAATTTCGGATCCAGAGCATCTCGTAGCCCGTCGCCTAGTAAATTTAATGCATAAATTGTAAGCATAATCGCAAGTCCTGGAAATACGGTCATATGCCAGTAACCACTTAACATATACGCACGTCCTTCCGATAACATTGCTCCCCATTCTGGAAATGGTGGTTGGATACCTAGACCGATAAAACTAAGTCCCGCTGCAATTAATATTGCACTTGCAACTCCTAGCGTTGATTGTACGATAATTTGCGCAAGTGCGTTTGGTAGAATGTGTTTAAAAATAATTCTTAAATCGCTTGTACCAACTGCCTTTGCTGCTTCAACAAATTCTTGCTCTCGTACTTGCATAACTGAAGCACGAATAACTCGCGCCTCAACTGGAATTGCACCAATCGCAATTGCAATCATTAGATTTATCATACTCGAACCAAGTGCTGCGACGATAGATATAGCAAGCAATGTTCCGGGAATCGCGAGCAAAATATCCATCAAGCGCATCATTATGTTATCAAATTTGCCTGAATAGTAACCAGAAATTGCGCCAATTATGCCTCCGACAAATGTTGCAATCCCGATTGAGACTAACCCAATTTGAAGTGATACACGTGCACCGAAAATAATACGACTAAAAATATCTCGTCCAAAATTATCTGTTCCCATAATATGAGGGAATTGGTAATTACCATACGCATCAATTAAACGCGTAAAAGAAGGAAAACTACGTCGATTTCTTAAATTATTTGTAATCGGATCGTGAGGAGCAATCACTGGTGCAAATAAGGCTAAAAAGATTAAAAACAGCAAGATTATTAAACCAACCATCGCCATTTTATTTTTTCTTAATCTAGAAAATACCATTGACCACTGACTTTTCTTTCGACTATTTTGCTTAACATTTATTTCTGCCAAAAGTATGTCCTCCTATTTATACTCAGATTTTATTCTTGGATCTGCGAATGCATATAAAATATCCACTCCGAGATTAATTAAGCTATAAAGTAATGCGATAAACAATACAGTTCCTTGAACAATGGGAAAGTCTCTTTGTGCAATAGCGTTTATCATTAATCTACCAAGTCCCGGTATTGCAAAAATAGTTTCTGTCAAAACGACACCGCTTATTAAATTTCCAAATTGTAATCCAGTAGCTGTAATTATTGGTATTAAGGCATTTCTTAAAGCGTGTTTATATGTTATTATGTTATTCGTTTGACCCTTTGCTTTAGCAGTTTTTATATAATCTTGGTTGATTATTTCTAACATACTTGATCGTGTCATTCTTGCGATATTTGCCATTGCTCCTGTTGCGAGTGTTATGGTTGGTAAAATCATATGTTGTGCTGTAGTCCAACCACTAGATGGTAATAAACCATTTAAGGTTAATGCAAAGAAAAATACTAATAATAATCCTTGCCAAAAATTTGGCATCGAAACGCCTAGTAAAGCAAAAAACATTGAAATATTGTCAAATATTGAGTATTGTTTTACAGCTGAAATAATTCCAATCGGTACTCCGATTACAAATGCAACTAAAATCGATAATCCAGCAAGTTGAGCAGTTGCTCTAAAATGAGACATTATTTCTGTTGTAACTGATCTATTACCAAAATAGGAAACTCCTAAATCAAAATTGATAATCATATTCCAAACCCATTGAAAATATTGAATAAAAAATGGTTGATCAAGCCCCATTTCAAAACGTAGAGCATCGATTGCTTCGCTTGTAGCGGTATCACCTAAAATAAGAGTCGCAGGATCTCCTGGAACAAGTCTTAGCATGAGGAATATTACAAACGAAACACCTAGTATAACAGGAATTAATGCAAAGAGTCGTTTTATGATAAATTTAATCACGATACTACATCCTTTCGCACTCGCATTCTATCAAGTTGCGACTTTTATTTTCTTGTATAATATTTAGGACTATATTGATGCTTAATGTTTAAAACGTCCGTCAAATTTCTTCAGTTGATAAAATGCTCTACTACACTTTTTATTGAATCTAGTTTAAGCTCATTACTTCCTAGATAATCTCTTGTAGAGCATACGTTGCTTATTGCAAAGTATCCCCACTTCAAGATTTCTTCGGAAGTAGACATACTCGCTTTCACTTTTTATTGTACCATAAATTGGTTTTTTTTACGAGTGTAAGATTACTTTTATTAGGAAAAAACAGGTGCGAAATCCCGCATCCTGCTTTTGTAGTCCTTAGTATAAACAATTACTCTGTGATATAGACATTTCGTAAAATTTGTTGTCCATTTAATCTTACAGTGTAGCCATGAACATTTGAACGAGTAGCGTGATTAAATACTCCCGCATCGAGGAATACCCACGGTGCATACGATATAATTAATTCTTGTAATTCTGCATATAACTCAACACGAGCAACTTCATCAAACTCGATTGCTGCTGCGTCAATTAAACGATCAACTTCATCACTTATAAATGAGTTACGGTTTGTTGTTGCATTATTATAAACAGCATTTGATGAATGGAACATTGCACGATACATATTATCTTCATCTCCAGTTCCCGGGTTAAACTGGATTATGAAAGTATCGAAATCTCCAGTTTTATCACTTTCATCGCGACCTACACCGTTAATAACATCAAAGAATGCAGCAGATTCTAACATGATAACTTCAACTGTAACATTGATGTCAGCAAGCATATCACTCATCGCGATAGCAAGATTTTGATTTACAGCGTTATGAACATGCATGGTAATATGAAATCCATCGGCATGTCCCGCTTCAGCCATTAAAGCTTGGGCTCGTTCAACATTCCAGGTAGGTAATTCCACATTGCGATTTGTTAAAGGCATATTACCAGAAATTGGTCCTGCTGCTGGTTCTCCAAATCCTTCGAGCATTGTTTCAATTAATAATTCAGTATCAATAACGTAATTGAATGCTTGACGAACACGAACATCATCAAATGGTTCACGATGTACGTTCATACTAATATAACGCACATTATTATTTACACGACTATGCAAAACTACATCATCATTTGTCCCGATCGTTAAAGCATCAGCCGGTGAAATATCAAATGCTAAATCAAGTTCACCTGTTCTTAAGCCAACTAAACGTTGTGCTGGTTCTGGAATAATACGAAAATTAATGCCAGATATTTGAGGTAATTCACCATGATAATTCTCGTTTCTAACGAGGGTAATACTATCACCATGAACAAATGATTCAAATTTAAACGGTCCTGTTCCAACCGGATTTTCTGCAAAATCATCGCCAAAATAAACAGCAGCAACCTCACTAATAATAAACGCTGTGTTATGTCCTAAAAACGGTAATAATGGAGCAAATGGTTCTGTTGTTGAAATACGAATTGTATGATCATCGATAACTTCGAACCCATCAGGATTTATTACACCCATAACTGCTTGAGTAATTGCATGTGATTGTGAACGAGTTAAAGAGAAAACTACGTCACTTGCTGTAAATGGTTCGCCATTATGAAAATATACATCTTCTCTAAGATTAAATTCGATTGTGTAATCATCTATTCTTTCCCACGAAGTAGCAAGTCCAGGTACAATTTCCATATCATATGTTCTTGTAACTAGTGTTTCAAAAATCTGAGCGTTAACAGTTGATGATTGAATTTCGTTAATTGCAGTAGGATCAAATGATAGTGGGAAAGCCGCCATCGCAACGTTTAAAGCTCTGTCGACAATTTCAGGAGAAGTCTCACTAGGTGTTTCATTTGGAGTATAAACATTGTTTGAAGTATCATTATTAATTTCATTTCCACCACACGCTACTAACACCACAAATAAAAATGCACTCATAAAGAATAAACTGAATTTTTTTAACATATTTTTTCCTCCTAAGTAATGTAAATTACCGTTTTATAATTTTGCTAGATGTCTAGGACGATCAACATTAATACTACGTGAAATACCAGCATAATATGCCAACAATTGAAGTGGTACAATCATAACCAAGGGTGCTAAAATCGGATGAACATCTCCAACCACGATTTGATCTGTTTTATAACTCACACTCGCAAGCGAAACAATTAACAACTTGGGTTTACGAACTTTCGCCACCTGAATACTACCCCGCGTATGCTTATTCGACACTATCCCGATAATTGGAGTATCAATATCAAACAAAGCCAAATTCCCATATTTCAACTCACCACCAACTAAACCAGATGCATTAATATAAGCCATTTCTTTTAGTTTGAGTGACGCTTCATAGGCGGTAGCTTGATCATAGGACCTACCAACAACGTGTACATAATCTCGAGATAAGTACTCACCCGCAAGCGCTTCGAAGTCATTCTTTTTGCTTAATAGATCACGCGTAACATTAATAACATTCTCAAATTCTTTTTTCAAATCGATATCAACTTTTTTAGCTAACTTAAATGCAATTAAAATAAATAATGCAACTTGAGCAATATAAGTTTTAGTAGCAGAAATTGCCATCTCAATTCCAACATCAAGATACAAAGTAAAATCTGCTTCTCGAGATAACGCTGAACCATGTGTATTTGTAATTAATATCGTATGAAAACCTAAATCTCTAACTTTAAACAAAGAATTTCTACCATCAACAGATTCACCCGAAGTAGAAAGAATAATGAAAACTGGTTTTTTTGACAACAAGGGTATTTCATTACACAGTTCAGAAGCAAGAAGAACTTCCACTGGAATACCCGCAACTTGTTCGATAACTTTTTTTCCCACCAAGCTCGAATTAAGACTTGTTCCACCGCCAACTAAATATATCCGATCTGCATTTTTAAGAGCACCAATCGCATTTAATTTATTTTTTGGCCAGCCGCTTGTTAAAAATTCGTCAACATACTTTTGCAAGATTTGCGGTTGCTCATCAATTTCTTGTAATACATGATGTGGATAATCTCCTTTATCAAAACCATCCTCATTCACATTAATAGTCATATGAATTTTAGTAACATCACGTCCATATCGGTCGAAGACTTTCACCGAATTTTTCGTTAATTTTACAAGCTCCTGATTTGCCGTTACAATAAATTTGTCTGTCATATGACTCATAGATGCCACATCAGATGCAACCATCTTAAAATCATCGCTTAATCCAATTACGAGCGGAGCTTTATTTTTTACAGCATAAAGGGTGTCTTTATCAAACTTGTCGATCAATATAAAAGTATAGGAACCTTTTAATATCGTTAATAGATGCAAAAGTGCATTTTCAAGATTATTAAACTCAGCTTCATATTTTTCAATTAATGCAACAATAACCTCAGTATCTGTTTCAGAAGTAAATGGATAATTTTGAAGAAGTCTTTTTCTTATTTTTGTTTCGTTTTCAATACTACCATTATGAACTAAAGTAAAACGACCCGATGAAGAGTGATGAGGATGAGCATTATGTAAAGCAACACATCCGCGTGTTGCCCAACGTGTATGTGCAATCGCAAGTGGAGCATCTTGTTTCATAAAATCTGTCTTGCGTAAACCGGTAGTAAGTCCTTCTTTTTTAAAAATTGATAAACCTTGTTCATTTAAAACGGCTACACCTGCCGAATCATATCCACGATATTCTAAGCGTTCAAGACCGGTTAAAATCGCTTCACGTCCATCTGTTGTTCCAATATAACCAAGTATACCACACAACCTCATCACCTCCTATTATTAATTATTAAACCTACGATTATTATTATACTGGAAAATTTTCCATTTGTGAAGTACGCACTTTAATGTAATCTAGTGTTAAAAAGGTTCGTTAGTATCCTATTGGATACTTACTAAACCTTAATCCTCATTTTATGATTTCAATTATTTCGTTATTTTATGCAAAAGATTCTTATCAAAAACTCGAGAACGTATCATAGAAATCTCATATTTATATGGAGGAACTTTTTCACCACTATCTGGCTTAGCAACATAAGGTGTTTCCAATATTTTGCTAATATGGTCATATTTGGGATGATGAATTATGTATTCCAAAGCCTTCCATCCAATTTCTCCAAAGCCGATATTTTCGTGTCGGTCCTTTTTCGCTCCTGGCGGATTTTTACTGTCGTTTATATGAAATACAGCTAACTTATCAATTCCAATTATGCGATCAAATTCCTCCATCACACCATCAAAATCATTAATAATATCATACCCTGCATCGCTAACATGACAAGTATCAAAACAAACAGCCACTTTTTCACTTAACTTAACATTGTTAATAATATATGCCAGTTGTTCAAAATTGCGACCAAGTTCTGTACCTTTACCCGCCATTGTTTCAAGCGCAATCGTAAGAGTCATATCAGGACGAAGAACCATATCAAGACCTTCCACGATTTTATCTAGTCCAGCCTCTTCTCCAGCACCGACATGTGCACCGGGATGAAGTACAATTGTTTTTGCACCGATTGCCTCCGCTCTCGAGATTTCCTGAGCTAAAAACGACGTTGCGAGTTCGAAAGTTTCCGGTTTTATTGTGTTTGCCAAATTTATTATATACGGTGCATGAACAATAATCTCATCCAATCCATGCTTTTTCATCAAATCCCAACCAGCTTCAATACTTAACTCCTCAACCGGTTTACGACGAGTATTTTGTGGCGCACCAGTATAAATCATAAAAGTATCCGCCCCATAACTAAGAGCCTCTTTCACCGAAGCAACCAACATATCCTTACCATTACAACCAACATGACTTCCTATTTTCATCAATTCACTCCCAATACAAAATTAATTTGGTTCGAAGGATTACCCACGTTTACGTTTTTCTTGACGACGGATTTTATCCATTTCGAGTTTCATTTTCTTTTTATAGCCCGGTGTAACTTTTTTCGGTTTACGGACTTTCGCCTTAGCGATTTTATCAATTTCATTTTCTTTTTTCGCACGTGACACTCTACGATTTCGGGAGTTCGCAGGGGCAAAATCTCCTTTATTATCGAGTTCTTTGTATGCGAATGTAATTCCACGATTCTCAAGTTCTTTTAATGCTACTTCATCAGATGTATCAAAAAGAGTAATTGCGACTCCATCAAATGAGCCTCTTGCAGTACGTCCAGTTCTGTGAATATAAAACTCTAAATCATCAGGTAATTGGTAATTTATAACATGACTTATCCCCTCGATATCAATACCACGTGCTGCTATATCTGTTGCAACTATATACTGATATTCAAGATTACGGATTCGGTTCATAACTTGTCGACGTTTTCTTGGATCTAAATCACCATGAATTTCGCCCACCTTAAAGCCTGCATTTTTTAATTCCGCTGCAATTGAAGCAGCGTCTTTTTTTGTATTTGCAAATACTACCGCAAGATAAGGATTTATAGCTTTTAATAATTTTTTTAGAACTTCGATTCTTGGTCGATGTTTTGTTGGATATAATACGTGTTCAATTTTGATGGCAGTTTGTTGTCGTGGAGAAATATGAATATGTTCTGGTGCAGTCATGTATTTCTTTAAAAAGGGTTTTAGACCGACAGGAATTGTTGCCGAAAACACCATCATTTGTAAACTTTGGCTCATTGTTGAGGCAATTTGATCAATATCTTGAAGAAATCCTGACTCGAGTGTCATATCTGCTTCATCAACTACGAACATTTTTGCGGTATGAACAAGAAGCGCTCTTTCATCTATCGCTAAATCTTTAATCCTTCCTGGCGTACCAATAACAATTTGCGGTTGCGTTTTGAGTTTTGACAGACTTCTTTCTTTATCAGTACCGCCATAATAGCGTGCAACTGAAATTTGATTTTTAGAGAATGATGCAATATGAAGGGCTACATTATAAATTTGTTCTGCAAGTTCTCTAGTTGGGGTTGTAACAATCGCTTGAACTTTTTGTTCATTTTCATTTAAAGCTTCAAAAATTGGAATTAAAAATGCGTGGGTTTTTCCACTACCAGTTTGTGATTGTCCAATAATATCTTTTTTCGAAAAAGCAAGCGGTATAACAGTTTCTTGAATTTGTGTTAATTCGTTAAACTTTAAATCGAGTAGTGCTTCTTTAATGTAATCTTTTGTTTTTAAATCTGTAATATTCATTTTTTGTCCTCTTTTCATCCGACTAAATTCTAGGATAACGATTAATAGTATACCACTCTTTTATGTAAATTACAAAAAATTTAGCCAAGATAAACAAAAAAGAATGGGCCTCGTTTAAAAAAACGTTGACTCATTCTAAACCAAATCTAATGGGTTAAGTCATGGAAAAAATAGTTGAGTGCTACCACAAGTAGTACACCGAAAGTCATAATTAAAAACTTCCACTTAGTGCGTTCTGAATATTCTACTGCCATGGGCAATATTTCTGAAAAAACTACTCCGAGGATACTACCAGCAGCGATTGCAAACATAAATCCTGATAGATAAACGTTGATTCCGCCTACTAAATGACCGATTATTGCTCCAAGAATTGTGGCAAAACCAGCAAATCCACAGATTGATAAGATTTTCCATGGTTTCATTCCACCGGCTTTTAACGGTATAGCGATTGTCATCCCTTCTGGAATACAGCTTAACCCGATTATAAGTGCTGCTGTGATTGAACCTGCACTTCCAATTGCTAGTCCTTTAGGTAAATCATGTAACATTATCGCAATAGCTACTGGAATTGCAGCGGCTAACATGCGTTTTTTCTCTTGATTCGTGAGTCCTGTGTGGGAACAGACTTCTGTGTGCGGGAGTACTCCATGAATATGTTCGTGTCCGTGTTTATCGAATAAACTCAAAGATACAACGAGCCCTACTCCGACAATAACTCCTAACATAGTCCACCAAATTCCAGCGCCATTATGTTGATACCAATATTGAAAAATCGCACCCGTTTCTGCATTTATTCCTGTGTGATAATGTCCATGTCCAATCGCATGCGGAATAAAATCTACAAAAACTAATGTTAGTAATACCGATGCTGCGAATATAAAACTTAATCCTACAAATTTTTTGTTAGGCATTTTCACTAGAAGGGCTATCACTCCCCCTGTAAGCGAGCTAAAGAAACCAGCTATTGTTGCTAAAATTATGAT
>JGI24703J35330_11748268_pt1 | contig 12865 bp, 11 predicted proteins | sample TergutNt197P1_FD_35330 | JGI IMG/M metagenome (IMG submission 35330) | reverse complement strand
TTTGTAAATACCTTTTTGCAATTTTTTACAATTTATTTTGATTTTCTTCATTATCTATTAATATACGTTGAATAAAATGTTTAGTCATTTCATTTAATTTTTCAATATTATCTGGATTAAACTTTGTGTCAAACCTTGAATGAAGTCTTGTCATATAATACCCAACTAGCGGAAATTTATGCACCGCTACAACACCTGCACTATTTTTAAAAACCATTTGATCTGACGGATGAATAAATTTTTTACCATATTTCACAATGGCTTTATCTTTAACAACTTCTTTTAACATTTCAAAAGCTGCGGTTTTACTAAAAACGGTCCGAGATATAAAAACGAGGTGTTTACCGTGACCAACGCAATCATAGTTAAGTAAAGGTTTGTTTTTTACGTGCGGGCCATATCCTTTATTAAAACATTTCGCTCCTTCAAGACCTTTTTCTTCATCATCAAAAAATACAAAACAAATACGATTTCTGATATCAACTGGTAAATCTTCAAGTAAACTAATTAAGACAGATACTCCTGAAGTATTATCATTAGCATTTTTTTTATTTGGCAAACCAACAGTGAGTTGAATTGACCAAAAAATCATTAAAATTAAGGTTAGCAATGGTACTGTGAACCAAAAAAATGGAATCTGACTATTTCCAAGATAATTTACGCTGATTGCAAAACTTAAAACCCAATGAATAAAATAAAAAAATAAAAAAGCAACAATATATAAAGAAATTTGTGACAGTATAAATAGAGGGATATTTCCAACGATAGACAAAATCGGAAACCAAGCACTCGATGGCGTGTCATAATGTGCTGTTAAAAAAATCTCAGCTTCTTCTGGTGAGCCGATGATTAAATTTTTACTTTTTCCCTTTTTAAAGTTATGTTCAAAAACCGTATAATCATATATTCTAGCATGATGGTTGAGCCATTTAATAAAATGTTGTTTTTGTTTAATGGTTCTTCTCATTTGGTAATCAGTAAGTAATTCATTAAAACTTTCTCGCATATAGCACCCCCAACTCATACTATGATAATTTTAACACTATAATAATCATTTGTAAAGACGAATCAACTCTTTCTTACAGTTTTCTTACAATTGAAAATATTGTCGAAGTACACTCAAAATATATAATTCGCCAAACTAAAAAAACTCCGTTTGTATACGAAGAATTTTTTTATTTTACTCAGTTTCAAGTTTCTTACATAAATAATCTAAAATAGCTTCTGCAGAACTAAAATTCGTTGCCAGAGGTACATTGTAAACATCACACAAACGAAGCAAAGCATTAACATCAGGTTCATGAGCTTGTGCCGTAAGCGGATCGCGAAAGAAGATTATTCCTTGAAGAGCACGAGATGGAATGAGTGCCCCAATTTCTTGATCTCCACCAAGAGGACCCGAATGCAAACCTAAAACTTTTAAATTTGTTTCAGCCATAATGCGTTTTGACGTTGTACCTGTACCTGTTAATTCGAATTTTTCAAGACGAGTTTCATTTTCCTTAACAAATGCAATTAAAGAATCCTTCATATTATCATGTGCGACTAATGCAACTTTCATATTATCCCTCATTTCGAGTGCCAACACTCAGGTTAAAAGCTACACTTATTTTATCCCAAATCAACTCAAAAATCAACAGTTAACGAACAAAATGATTAAACCACATTAAAAATTGCACGATGGACCAAATTTCTTCATCATAGTTTTTAAAACCAGCAACATGGGATTCAAGTATTTTATAAAGACTACTTCTACAAAATAACACGTCAACTAATTCATCATCAAATAACTTTTTAATTTCAGAGTAATATTCGTTTTTAATCCACTTTTTAATCGGCAAAGCATCCTGTTTTCTTCCATGAATACTTTTTAAGTTAGCACAATTCTTTATCTCTAAATCAAATATTTTTTTAAATAGTTTCATATTAATTTTATCGCTATAATTAATCATACGGATTTCTTCAAAAATTTCAATATCAAGAAATGGAAATATAATATCTAAATCAAAATGATTTGCAATATCATGATTTTCTCGAATAGTGGATCCTTTTAAAAACGAGTTGACTTCAAGTGTTTGATTACGTAAGTTTTTTTCGATACTATGGATTTGTTCAAAATACTCAAAATCTTGTGTTATAAATGGGTCATCTTCATCAATTAAAAGTTTTTTTAATACTTTTTTTGAAAATTTTAAACGAGGTCTAAATTCTTCAAAATAAAGATCTGCACCTGCAACCGATAAAATTTTATCTACATATTTACTTGCCATTTTATAATTCAAGTATTTATAACCGATATCTTTATCATAAATCGGAGAACTTAATAATTTCAACGCTTGTTTTGTTGCATGCAAATACTGTGCATTATCAACAACCTCGTGGATATGAATTACATCAATGTTTAACTCATTTACACCAGTCCTTTTCAAAGTAGAAAGCTCGGTTGAAAATACGCGAATATCAAATCCTGCCTGTTTTACAAGGTAAATCATTACTAGTTCGGTAAGTTGCCCTGTATACAAAATTCCATACGTTAAATCACTTTTTAAGTATTTTTTCAAATTCGATTTTATAACCTCATATATTGATTTTTCGCAAGCTAGATTGTCGCAACTTCCTTCAAATGTTAACAAGTATGTGAAAGGTTCTATAATTTTAGATGTGGAATTATAGAATAAATAACATCCAGCAGGCAACATCAAAACATTTTTTATTACTGTGTTTTCTTCGTCAATAAAACCACCATCAAAATATTGATTAAGAACGGGATAATTCATTTCATAAGAATTTATCTTGAGCATTTCTTTTAATTCAAAAAAATCAGTTGTAAATCCGATACCATCTGTTAATTGTGTATAATAAAGTGGTTCACATCCGAATCTATCTCGGGCAGCAAAAACAGTTTTATTAATTGTGTCTATTATAATAAAAGCAAATTTTCCATCAAGATCCTTTACAAAAGCATCTCCGCAAGTTAAATAAAGAGAAATTATGATATTACTTGGGTTAACGGATTCAAGATAAATACCTGCTTTTTCTAATTTTTTTCTAAGCGGATTAATATTTGTGATTTGTCCTGTAAAAAAACATTTAATTGTATCCGACGAATTTGAATAATATTTCGTTTGGGTAGATATGAGTGTATCCGATTTAAAATAAACTAACATAAAAAACACATCCTTTTATAAAAGATATGTGTTTTGAATGGATTAAAGTATAAAATTTTTCGTTAGAATAATCGGTCGAGGTAAAATGAACCGATGAAAAATGTGATGACGATTAACAAAGCAAAGTAATCGGGCTTGTTCAGTTGAGTTTTTTTAAATTGGGTTCTAGTTTGTCGAAGCACATACCCTCTTGCTTCCATCGTCTCAGCCAAATTGTCTGCTCTTTTAAATGATGCGATGATTAGTGGTATGAGAAGGGCTGTTATGTGGCCTAATTTTTCTTTAAATTTACCTGATTCGTAACTTAGTCCGCGCGATTTTTGGGCATTTAGGATTCTTGTGCTTTCTTCGATTATCGTCGGAACAAAGCGTAGTGAGAGATTTATCATTAGTGTGCCAGTTGCGACCGGAAATCCGATTTTTTTTAGTGGATATAATAATTTTTCAAGACCGTTTGTGAGTGAAAATGGTGTTGTTGTCATTGTGAGGATTGAGGTTAGAAAAACCATTATCGCTATTCTTGAGATAAAATATAGGGCGCTTGTTAATCCTTCTTGTGTTGCCTGTAAAAAACCGATATTAAAAAGTGGTACACCTGGTGTAAAAAATAATGCGAAGAAGAATGTTAGAATAAAAATCCATTTTAACGCTTTAAAAATTATTATAATATCAATAGGTAATGAAGCTGATTTTGCTATTATAATAAGAAACAGTGTCACCATGAAAAAAGTGATACTGTGGTTTGCGATAAATAGTAGTGTTATAAGAAGTATTGTTGTTATAATTTTTATTCGGCTATCGAGGTTATGTAGATAAGTGTTGATTGGGTAGTATATTCCAAATTTAAAATCGCTAAGTTGTTTTGGTTTTTTTTTATTTTTTATCAATGTATCCACTTTTTTCGAGGGCAATCATAATTGCTGGAATTAAAATAAGTTGGATGATTATTCCGGTAATTGATGTTGCCACTACACTAGTCCACCATCTTGATAATGTGAAAATTCCGCCAGCTTGATTAAATCCGACGATTATAACGTACATTGCGAGTCCCCAAGCAAGACGTCCTAAAACCATCGCTGTAATTAAACTAATAAATGTATTGATAATTGTTGGTTTAAGCTTATTATACATTACTCCTGCTACAGTCCCATAAGTAGCAATCTCAAATGCCATTGCTGTTGCTGCTGGGACTAGTGGTGGCATCCCAAAAGTTACTGATCTTAAAAGTGGAGTTACAAATCCGACAACAAATCCATATTTTGGACCGATTACAAATCCAGCGAGTAGGGCTGGTATGTGCATAAGTAGTAACCTACTTGCTACAGGTGGGGTAAAAATAGTGGGTAAAACAATACCAAGTGCGATAAGCATTGCCGCGAGTGTTAAACGTTGTATTTCATTTCTTTTAGTTCTAGCCATAATTGCCTCCTTGAGATGTTGGACTCTTATTTGATACAATTTTTAGAGTGTGATTTTATTAAACAAGAATCCTATTTTTCAAGGTAAAATTATATCACGTCTTTGTCGTTTTGTCATGCATTTTGTTTCACGTTTTACTGATTTTTTAACTCCATTGCTGTTTTATTTAACAATTTTAATGTATCAATAATCAGAATTATCTAGTATGTCGAGAATCGAGTGTGCACGCTCTACATAATTTTGTTGTTTTCGAGGTTTTGGCTGGTTGTCTATTTGAAAATAGAGATTCACTTTTCTAGGATTTGTTATATCCACTACCTCACCATTTCGCGCATCAACCGGTACAACTACGACATTTCCTGGTTCTCTAAACCAACGACTTCCTTGCTGATGTGCCTCTTCCATAACGTCGGCCCAAATATACTTAGCAATTGCGGCAGACTCTTTTATTTTAACATTATCGTCATATCCAATCCATACAGTTGTTAAAATATCAGGAGAGAAGCCGATCATCCAAGAATCTGTATCCGTTGAACCAGTTTTTCCAGCATAGCGGTGAGTTAAGCGATCAAGAATCGACAGACCTGTAATTGATAAATGATTATTGTTTGCTAAATTAAACATTCCCGACATCATTTCGTTTAAAATAAAAGTATCTGTTGTGCTAAATACTTGGACCACATCTTCTTGAATAGGTCGATTATCGATAATAACATCTTCTGCATCTTTAATCATCGTAACAAATCTGTGTTCAACACGGCGACCTTCATTAGCAAGAATTCCATATGCTTCAGTCATTTCCATCATGTTAATATTTGAAACCCCAAGAGCCGCAGAGGGAACTTGTTCGATATCAGCCGATATACCAAAGCGTTGTGCTATTTCTGGAAGCATATCAAATCCTAAAAAATCATGCATTTTAACTGCGAAAATATTGTCTGAGACTGCTAAGGCATTCGCCATTGAAATATCTGCAAAAGCATAATTTTCATTGTAATTTCCAGGTTTATAAGCTATTCCGTCGTTATAATAAAATGTTGTAGGTGTGCTCATCATTGCTTGTGACGGCATCACACCATATTCTAAAGCGGCCATATAAAGTAGTGGTTTCATTAAAGAACCAATTTGTCGTTCTGAAAATAGTGCCCGATTAAATTGACTCGTTGAATAATTACTCCCTCCTGATAATCCTAGGACGTTTCCTGTTTCTGGCTCCATTACTATTACGACACTTTGTAAATCTGAATCATCTTCGATATTCTCGGCAACAGATTGATTAATTGCTTCTTGAATTCGTGGATCTAGTGTTGTGTGGATACGTAAAAAATCAAACTCCGATAAGTTTTCAGTTAACAAAGTATCAACTTCTCTTAATACTGCATCAATGAAGTAGTAATTAATCCCCTCGTCAACAGGTCTTTTCCCAATAAATACTAGTTCCGTATTTAGTGCTTGTTGTTTTTGAAATTCAGTGATTTTTTCTGTTTCGACCATCGCTTCAAGAACTACTTTTTGACGATCACGGGCATTATCATAATTGCCAATCGGTGAATAGATAGAGGGTCCTTTTGGAATTCCAACTAGAATACTTGCTTGTGCTAAATTTAATTCGCTTGCATTTATTCCAAAGTAAAATAAAGATGCATCTTGGATTCCATATATTCCATGTCCAAAGTTTATCGTATTTAAATATCCTTCTAAAATCTCTTCTTTGTTGTAAGAATCTTCTAGTCTGATTGTGTATGCTGCTTCTCTTAGCTTTCTTTCTACTGAGCGTTCAAAGTCTACCATTAAGTTTCTTGCATATTGTTGTGTTATTGTTGACCCCCCTTGAACACTACTTCCTGCTCGAAGATTGGCGATGACAGATCTAACAATACTAGGATAATAAAAACCGTTGTGATTCCAAAAATTTCGATCTTCTGTTGCTACAAATCCATCGATTACATAGGGAGAAATTTCGTGCAACTGAGCAAATTTTCTACGATTTGGTATGACTTCTTCTAAAAAAGGTTTCCCATGTCGGTCATAAAATACTACCATTGTATTAATCGCAACATCGGGTGCTGGCATCCGTCTTAAATATGTAAATCCAGTTCCAATAGCTATGGTAATTAAAATTAGAATTGATAACATTAAACGTAATAATTTTTTTTTCATCTGCAATCACCTTTTTTTAAAATTCCTCTTTATTAGAATGCCTAAAATCATCAAAAATATCACGTATTGTCAAGTTTTCGCATATAATTAAGTACTATGATGAGGGAGTGTGCCAAATGACTTTAAAATATTTCACCGATGCAAATTCTGCGGCAGGATATGTTAATCTCCAAAAAGAAAACTTAATTGGAATTCAAAGAATTTACCATTTAATGAGTTCTGAGTTAAAACTTGTTAACGTATTGCTTGAACAAATATCAGCTGAGGCAATTAGACTTAATTTACAACCAGAGTATGTATATTCTACATTTAATCCAGAGTATTTATCCGGATTAATTTTCAGGGATAAAAATCTGGCTTTTGTGAGTGGTAAAGTTGTAATGGAAGAGGCAATTATTATTGATTTATTGCCTGTTTTTGATAATCATATTTTAAGAAACGAAAAATCAAAAATAAAAAATATTGAAACTAATATGAATCAGTTTTACAAAAAAATGTATATGCACTTAAGAGCTGCTCTGTTAATTCATGACGAATGGGAAAGAATTTATATAGATAGAATGGATTTTGTTCGCGCTAATGTGTATCGTGATCAGCTTGCTGATGAAATTCTCAATACACAGATTAAACCTAGTAGGAGTGAAGGTATCGTGATGCGACGATTTTTTGCAGCATCTGTACCAACTGGAATTTATGATTTCATTCCGACACTTACTCAAGGCATGAAAAGATATTTTGTAAAAGGTCGGGCGGGTACAGGAAAATCAACATTGATGCGCGAAGTTCAAAAAAGGGCTGTGACAATGGGATATGACGTTGATATCTACCACTGTTCGCTAGATCCAAAAAGTTTGGATATGGTAGTAATTCCTGAATTGAATGTTTGTATCTTTGATTCAACACTTCCTCACGAATATTTTCCTACACTACAAACCGATGTTATTGTTGATACTTATCAATTCGTTAAAGCTGGTACCGATGAGCGCTATGCTGACGTTCTTGAAGCTGTTGAGAAAAAGTATAAAAATCAAATTAAGTCAGCGCTGGATGCGATGCGTGATGGGAACATTGAAAGAAAAAAACTAGAGGTTATATATGAATTATCTTTAATGCCTAAAAAGGCCCAAATTGTTCTTGATAATTTATTAAGTAAAATTTAAAAAATGGACAAATAGAGTTTTAATTATTCAATAGCTGTTTATGTGGTTGATAAATTTTAAGCTCTTTTTGTTTTTTTATTGTTACTTATTGTCTTTTATAGTATAATATAATATGTATTGAAACGGATTACATGATTTTGTGTAATGGAGGCGACAACTTTGGATAATTTTGTTAGTTTTGAAATGATTGAGAAAGCTAGGAAAAATTTAGATGGTAAGATTAAGGTTACTGATTTGATGTTTGCTGAAAAATTGAGTAAAAAAACTGGGGTTGATATTTATTTAAAACTCGAAAATTTACAAAAATCAGGCTCTTTTAAAATAAGAGGAGCTTATAATAAAATGTATCATCTCACTGAAGGTGAAAAAAGACTCGGTGTTGTTGCTGCTAGTGCTGGTAATCATGCTCAAGGCGTTGCTATTAGTGCATCTGAACTTGGTATTAATTCAACAATTGTGATGCCAAAAAATGCTCCTTTTGCTAAAATATCTGCAACTAAAAACTACGGTGCAGAGGTAGTTTTAGAAGGAAACATTTTTGATGAGTCTTATGCACATGCACGTGACTTACAAAAGATTAATAATGCTACTTTTGTTCATCCTTTTAATGATCCTTATGTGATTGCGGGTCAAGGGACAATTGGACTCGAAATTCTAGAAGCAAAACCAGATATCGATGTTATATTTGTGCCAATTGGCGGAGGTGGAATTGCGGCGGGCATTGCTCTTGCGGTTAAAACAATTAATCCAAATATTAAAATTATTGGTGTCCAGTCTGAAAATGCACCTTCGATGCATGAGGCAATTTTAACTGATAAAATCGAAACAGTTCACGTTACGCGTACAATTGCTGATGGTATTGCTGTTGCTCGTGCGGGCGATATTACTTTTCCAATTATTAAAGAATATGTAGATGAAATTGTAACTGTTTCGGAAACACAATTATCTGAAGCTCTACTTTTTCTACTTGAAAATTGCAATTTAGTTTGTGAGGGTGCGGGTGTTGTAAGTGTTGCTGCAATAATTGCGAATGCAGATAAGTTGAAAGGTCTAAAAGTTGCTGCGGTTTTATCTGGTGGTAATATCGATATCAATTTAATTGAAAGTGTAGTTAATTACGCATTGGTCTCTAGTGGAAGACGAACACAATTAAAAACAGTCATCTCACATCAACCAGGTGAATTAACAAAATTATTAAGTTGTATTTCTTCCTCAGGTGGAAATGTATTATCAATTTATCAAAATCGTAATCGTAAAGGTATTTCGATGTATCAAATGGGTGTGACGGTTGTGATAGAGACGATTGATAAAGACCATAAAACAGAGATATTAAATAAGTTGACAAGTAATGGTTATGAATATTATGAAAGTACGAAACCTATTAATATAGAATAATTTTGCAAACGAAAAGGACACAGTTAATTGCGTCCTTTTTTTTACTGATTCATAAATGTTTCTAATTCGCTAATTGTTGGTAAACCTTCGTTGTCGCTTACATGTTGAACTTGAATAGCTCCGATTGCTGCACCGCGACGTACTGCTTCTGTAAAACTTAGTCCTTCGATTACACCACTTATTACTCCTGTAGCAAATCCATCGCCTGCACCTACAGTATCGATTACTTTTTCTACTTTAAACCCAGGAACCATAGTAGATGTATCATTATCTCGAGCGTATGCCCCCGCTGGTCCAAGTTTTACCACTACTTGTTTTGCGCCAAGGGATTGATAAAAATCTGCTATTTTAATCGGATCTTCACTTCCCATTAACGTGAGTCCTTCTTCAATTCCAGGTAAAACTATGTCAGCAAGTGTTGCTAGATCATTAAGAGTTTTTACCATTACTTCTTTACTTTCCCATAGTGTTGGACGCAAATTTGGATCAAAACTTACAGGGATTTGTGCTTGTTTTGCTCGCGCCATTAAACGTCTTGTTGTTGCGCGACATTCTAAAGAAAGAGCAGGTAAAATTCCTGTCATGTGAACGAGATCAAATTCTGTTAAATCAATATTGTCCATTTGTTCTGGTGTCATTTTTGATGCAGCTGATCCTTTTCGGTAATAAGCCACATGAGGATCACCATTCAATACTTTACCTTTTAACATTGAACCAGTTTTATATTCGCTGTCAAAAGTAATGTAGTCTGTACTTATTCCTTCTTTTTCTAGTGTATTTTTTGTATAATAACCAAATGGATCCTCACCAAGACGTGTCACATACGTAGCAGTATGCCCGAGTCGAGTTAAACCGATACATACATTTACTTCGGCTCCTGCGAGTTTTCTTGTGAATTTTTCTACTTCTTCGAGCGGTCCTACGGTATCAGCAATTAACAATGCCATTGGTTCTCCAATTAGTAATACTTTTTTACTCATGTAAATTACTCCTTACAACTTTTAATATTAAAGAATTTTACGAAATGGTAACAAATTACAATTATTTCTATTAAGCTGCTACAAACGAGTCAAAAATCTAGAATACAACATTTAAGAGTTGAAACGATACTGTAGCTTATTCGATATTAAAATGCTGTGCGATATAGCCACTCGGTCAGAATAATTTCTCTAGCAACAGCTTTTCTTAGTTGTTTAAAAAATCTTAATTTTTATAGTGCTGAGCGTGCAGTTTGTACTTTAGCTATGAATTGTTTTGCAAGCTCAGTTACACCTGCGTAATCTCCTATTTTTGCAGGACCTGTTAAATCACTTCCTGCTCCTACTGCAACGCATCCTGCTTTAATCCATTCATCCGCATTGTCAATATTTACACCACCAGTTGGCATAATGTTTATTTGTGGTAATGGACCTTTTACAGCTTTAACATAATCTGGACCAAAAGCAGAACCTGGGAATAATTTTACAACATCACAACCAGCTTCCATTGCTTGAATCATTTCTGTAATAGTCATACAACCTGGCATGTAAGGAATTTGATATCTATTACATAATGTAGCCGTTGCTTGGTCAAATCCTGGTGAGATAATGTAGTTGGCACCAGCGAGTATCGCAATTCTTGCTGTTTCGCTATCAAGAACTGTCCCAGCTCCAATTAACATCTCGCCACCGAATTCTTCTGCTAATCGACGAATTACACGATCAGCTCCTGGAACTGTAAATGTTAATTCAATCCCTTTTACTCCTCCAGCAAGACATGCTTTTGATATTTCTACAGCTTGCACTTCATTTTCGGCACGAATAACGGCTACAACACCGGCTTCAGTTAATTCTTTTAATATTTCAAATTTTTTCATTTTTTTTGCACTTCCTTATTTGATTTTATTTGGGTAAATCTATTATACCAAAATTTTATTTGATTTTCTAGTTAAAATCGTATTCCAAAATCGAATGTTATGTGTTTTACAGAATTTTTTCAATACAAAAATTGACATTATTAAGCTTAAGAAGGTTACAGCAACATTACTGAACATAAAGACAAATCCAACCGCTTCTCCACCCATATTTGTGAAGTTCATTAAAAACCATAGTACAGGAATTCTAAATAAAAATATGCGACAGAAATTTAATATGAGTGTTAATTTAGTATAACCTAAACCAAGTAAAAGTGATGTTACAGCGGCATACGCGCCTAGAACTAGGACACTCCAAACATCGAGCCGGTGCACTGTGTATAAAATTTCATGAAATATTGGGTCCTCTAATGCGAATAAATGGGTAGTAAATCTCGCAAATAAAAACATCGGAATGAAGAAAATTGTAGCTTGAATACAATTAATTAACATAATGGCTTTAAAAGCTTCTACTACTCTTTCGAATTTTTTTGCACCTAAATTTTGAGCTTTTACCGAAATTGAAGCATCTTGAAATCCCATTTGTTGACCTACTGCCACAGCACATATTAAATTTGAAATCCCTGCAGCACCAACAAATAGAGGTCCAAAACTAATTACCATACTATTCATTACGGTTTTACCAACATGAAACGCAGAACGTTCAATCATTATTGGAATTGAAATACTAATCATTGGCAATAGCAAACTTTTTGTAAATCGCACAGATTTCAAAGAAATTTTAAAAACATTGCTTTTACCATTTAAATTATAAACACCAAATGAAAATATTAACAATTGAGAGATTAAATTAGAAATAGCAATAAAAGTGATTCCTGCTTGAAGAACATATACTGAAAACGCAGTAAAACTTAATCTTAAAACCATTGCTATCATGTTAATACGTAATATTCTTTTTGTATTCCCTTGTACTCTTTCTAAAGCAATGTAAATCCCATTTAATAATGCAAACATTGTGCTAAAAAACTCTATTAAGAAATATGTTCTACCAAGTTGAATAAAAATTTCAGGCGTGTTGAGCATCCTTAAAATTGGTGTTGCAAGGGGCAAAATTATAAGTGCAAATATGATACAAAGAGTCACACCGAAAAAATATAAAGTACTAACTTGTTTTTTTACAGTCTCATAGTCTCCCCTTCCATACATTTGACTGATTTTAAGCGTACCTCCAACTGCAAGACCTAGGCCAAGACCGGCAATTATAAGATTCATTTGTCCAAAAAAACTTACCATTGAAGCTGCAGATGCATCGATACTCGCAGCCATGAAAGAATCGAGAACCCTCAGAATATTATTCATTCCCTGAAAAAAGGCCATTGGAAGTCCAATTTTTAATATGACTTTAAACATTGAATCTTCTAAAATAAAATTTCGCAGTTTCTCTTCTTTAATTGATAACGTTACATCCTTTACCTTTGTCATGATTCACGACCTTTTCACAATAAAATAAGCGAGCTTTTGATTAAGTCTCGCTTATTTTTTTTATTACCTTGCGAGCCAACCACCGTCAACTGCAATCGTATATCCATTGATATAATTAGATGCATCACTTGCTAGGAATACTGCAGGTCCTGCTAAATCTTCTGGGTCTCCCCAACGATCTGCTGGAATACGCTCAAGGATTGCTTTATTACGGTCTGCATCTGCACGAA
>JGI24703J35330_11748269_pt1 | contig 12890 bp, 27 predicted proteins | sample TergutNt197P1_FD_35330 | JGI IMG/M metagenome (IMG submission 35330) | reverse complement strand
ACTTGGCAAAAAAAATAAGCCCGAAATTTGGGCTTTTATTTGGATTTATGTCTGGATTTTAGACCCTGGGTTCATAGTGATAGCTTCGAAAGACGAGGTTCGGGGACGGAGTCCCCGAGGTCTTTAAAATTGATTTCGCAAATTCTCAAAAAACCCTTGACTTACATAAAAATGTGGATATAATGAATTCTCGTTGGCATGTTCTAAGAAATTGTCTGAGAATTTGCAATGATGACACACCCGGATACGTGGAACAGTTCATTGGTCGGGTAGTAGATATATGTATTTTTATGGAGGGTACCCAATGCAAAACCAAAAAATTCGTATTAATTTAAAAGCATATGACCACAAGTTGATAGACCAAAGCGTGGTTCAGATTATTGAAACGGCGAAGCGTACGGGTGCAGATATTTGCGGGCCTATACCTTTGCCTACAAAGAAAGAAATAGTTACGATTCTTCGTGCGGTTCATAAGTATAAAGACAGCCGCGAACAGTTTGAAATGCGTACGCACAAACGTCTAATTGATATTGTTCAGCCTACATCTAAAACGGCAGACGCGCTTATGCGCCTCGATTTACCCGATGGCGTGGACATTGTAATTAAAGTAATGTAATTGAAAGGAGCTTGACTATGAAAAAAGCAATATTGGCAAAAAAGCTCGGAATGACTCAGATATTTGCAGAAAATGGTCAAATTATACCTGTTACGGTGCTTGAAGCCGGGCCGTGCGTGGTTGTTCAGAAAAAAACAGTTGAAAAAGATGGATATGCGGCACTTCAGGTCGGCTTTGGAGAAATTAGGGAAAAGCTGGTTAATAGCCCGAAAAAAGGTCATTTTGCCGCACATCTCGGAGCGGATGCCGCCCCTAAACGTGTACTTCGCGAACTAAAGCTGGACGACTGCGACCAATTTGAAATTGGTGCAGAAATTAAGGCGGACATGTTCTCTGAAGGCGATAAAGTTGATGTAGTCGGCACTTCAAAAGGAAAAGGTTTTCAGGGTGCGATTAAACGTCATAATATGCACCGCGGGCCTATGACTCACGGCTCTAAGTATCACCGCGGTCATGGCTCAATGGGTTCCGGTACTACGCCCGGTAGAGTTCGCAAGGGCAAAAAGCTTCCGGGGCATATGGGTGCAAAGCAAACCACTATTCAAAATATCGAAGTAGTTCGCACAGATGTTGAAAAGAATTTGATTCTTGTGCGCGGCGCGGTTCCGGGAATTAAAGGCGCGCTTGTTACGATAAAAAGTACAGTTAAAGTTTAATGTGAGGTGTAAAAGCTATGGCTTCAGTGGCAGTAAAAAATATTAAAGGCGACTCAATTGGCAAGATTGAACTTGACGACGCTATTTTTGGCATAAAAGTTAACAAGCACGCCGTTCATATGGCAGTTGTACAATATTTGGCAAACCAACGCCAAGGCACAAAAAGCACCAAAACCCGTGCAGAAGTACGCGGTGGCGGCGCGAAGCCTTGGAGACAAAAAGGAACAGGCCGCGCTCGCCAAGGCTCTATACGCTCACCACAGTGGACAGGCGGCGGCGTTGTATTCGCGCCAAAACCACGCGACTTTTCGTTCAAGCTTAATAAAAAAATGAAAAGACTCGCGCTTAAATCTGCTTTGTCGGATAAGGTTTTAAACGACAAACTGGTTGTTCTCGATAGCCTTGAACTTCCCGAAATTAAAACTAAATCAATGATTGGCGTTTGCAAAAGCCTTGAACTGGGCAAAGCCCTGTTCGTTATCGCCGGAGCAAGTGAAAACGTGATTTTGTCCGCAAGGAATATTCCTAATATAAAAACCGCCGGAGTAAACACCATTAATGTTTACGATATTTTGAAATACGACAGCTTGGTTGTAACCAAGGAAGCGATTGAAAAAATTCAGGAGGTGTATGCGTAATGGCAGATTTAAAGTATTACGATGTCATTTTCAAGCCTCTCATGACGGAAAAAAGCATGAGCCTCCTCGAAGAGCAAACCTACTCCTTCTATGTACACCCACAGGCGACGAAAACACAAATTAAAGAAGCGGTAGAGCGTCTTTTTAACAATGTAGAAGTAGAAAAAGTTAACACATTAAATACTCACCCGAAAAAACGTCAACGCCGAGGCTCAAAGCCGGGCGAAACCGTTAAGCGCAAAAAAGCAATCGTAAAGCTAACCCCGGGTAGTAGCCCAATCGAATATTTTGAAGGCATATAAGATAAATTTCTGACTTTGTTTAAGTAAAGGAGCAATCCATATGGGCGTAAAACGCTATAGACCCATAACCCCCTCTCAGCGGCAGATGACGGTTTCAGATTTCGCAGAAATTACGAAATCTACACCCGAAAAAAGCCTAACCGTTCACCTGAAAAAACATTCGGGACGCAATGGACAAGGTAAAATTACCGTTAGACACAGGGGCGGCGGGGCAAAAATAAAATATCGCATAATCGACTTCAAGCGCGACAAAGACGGCGTTCCTGCCAGAGTTGCCGCTGTTGAATATGACCCAAACCGTTCTGCAAATATCGCGCTTTTGTTTTATGCCGATGGCGAAAAACGCTATATCTTAGCACCGATTGGCGTTAGTGTAGGCGATAGTCTTATGAGCGGGGTTGAGGCAGAAATTCGTGCGGGGAACGCGCTTCCGATGAAGGTGATTCCCGTAGGAACAGAAATCCACAACATCGAAATGAAGCTCGGCAAGGGTGCGCAGATGGTTCGTTCGGCAGGTAATGTTGCGCAACTTATGGCTAAGGACGAAAAATACGCTACGGTTCGCCTTCCTTCGGGAGAAATGCGCCTTGTTCCGGTAAACTGCCGCGCTACAATCGGGCAGGTAGGAAACCCCGACAATGAGCTTATCAATATCGGTAAAGCAGGTAAAAAGCGTCACATGGGTATTCGCCCAACAGTTCGCGGCTCGGTTATGAACCCGAACGACCACCCCCACGGCGGTGGTGAAGGACGCGCACCAATAGGTCGCCCTGCACCAAGTACACCTTGGGGTAAACCGGCTTTGGGATACAAAACTCGCAAGAAAAACAAGCATAGTAACAAATATATTGTACGTAAACGCGGTAGTAAATAGGAGGCTCGTAATTTATGGGTAGGTCATTAAAAAAAGGGCCGTTCTGTGACGCGCACTTGATGAAAAAAGTTGATGCTGAGGCAAATTCAACTAACAAAAGCGTTATAAAAACATGGTCGCGGCGTTCTACAATTTTTCCTGAGATGATTGGCTTCACGATTGCCGTTCATGACGGACGCAAGCATGTTCCTGTGTATATCACAGAAGATATGGTTGGGCATAAACTCGGCGAATTCGCAATGACGCGCACTTATCGCGGACATGGTAAGGATGCCGAAAAACGAAGCAAAGTTAAGTAGCATCCATGGGATGTTAGGAGGTTTTCATTATGGCTAAAGGAAGCAGAAGCCAGTATAAACAGCAAAGAAACGCAGAAAATCGCGAAAAACGACCACATGCGATTCACAAATATGCTCGTATATCCGACAGAAAAGCCAGAATCGTTCTGGACCAAATAAAGGGCAAGGGCGTAATACAAGCCGCCGCAATTTTACAATATAACCCACGTTATGGCGCGTATCTTGTAGGAAAAGTTCTGAAATCTGCCGTTGCCAACGCGGAAGAAAACCATATGATGGATGCTGCGGATTTATTTGTTGAAGAAGTTCTTGCAGACCAAGGCCCGACAATGAAACGCATTCAGCCACGCGGAAAAGGTCGCGCATACAGAATAAACAAGCGCACAAGTCACATCACGATTGTGTTAAACGAAAGGTGAGCTTATGGGACAAAAAGTTAATCCACATGGTCTGAGATTGGGCATAAATAAAGAATGGGACTCCGTTTGGTATGCAGAAAAGGATTTTGCAAAATATCTTTTGGAAGACCATAATATTCGCAAATTCATAAAAAAATATTTCAAGGACAGAAAACCTGTTCCCGTAGACCCCAAAATTGCCAGGATTACGATTAAACGCACAACTAACCGCGTAAAAGTAACCCTCCATACGGCAAGCCCGGGTATCATAATCGGAAGAAATGGCGAAGCAATTAAAAATCTTACGGATGCGATTCAAAAGTTAGTTGACCGCAATCCCGACGATTACAAAGCCGATGTTGAAATTCAAGAGATAAAACGCCCTGAGCTTAATGCCCAGCTTGTGGCAGAAGTAATCGCGAAAGATTTAGAAAATCGCGTCACCTTCCGCCGTGCAATGAAACAAGCCATGACGCGCACCATGAAAAACGGCGCGAAGGGTATAAAAACAGCAGTTTCAGGCAGACTCGGCGGCGCGGATATCGCCAGGACCGAAAGCTATCACGAAGGAACAATTCCACTGCAAACATTGCGTGCGGATATAGACTACGGCTTTGCCGAAGCAGACACAACTTACGGTAAATTGGGCGTAAAAGTGTGGCTATACAAAGGCGAAGTTCTTCCCGGGCAGGCGCGCCAAGAACGCGGCGACCGCCCATTCAGGGGAGAAAGACGGGAAGGAGCAGGCGATTATGCTAATGCCAAAAAGGGTAAAAAGACGCAAGCAGTTCCGCGGTCGAATGACCGGAAAGGCACTGCGCGGTAATAAAATAACCTATGGAACACATGGGCTTGTAGCAATGGAGCCCACATGGATAACCGCAAACCAAATCGAAGCCGCTCGTATTGTAATGAACAGAACAATGAAACGCGGCGGTAAGGTATGGATAAAAATTTTCCCCGACAAGCCCGTAACTGAAAAACCCGCCGAAACCCGCATGGGTAGCGGTAAAGGTTCACCGGAATACTGGGTGGCAGTCGTTAAACCGGGGCGTGTTATGTTTGAAATCGCAGGTGCAGACGATGAAGTTTCTCGCCGCGCATTAAAACTGGCAAGCTACAAACTGCCGATTCGTTGTAAAATCGTTTCAAAAGAAGAGCTTGAAGCAATTTTAGCAGAGGCAGAAGCACCAAAAGCTAAAGCACAATAATTAGGAGGCTAGAGTACAATGAAATCGAAAAAATATCTCGAGTCCCTTAATGATAAATCCGTGGAAGAATTAAAAGTTGAACTTGTTTCCACAAAAAAAGAATTGTTCAACTTGCGCTTCCAAAACGCCACAAACCAACTCGATAATACGGCGCGAATCGGCGAAGTTCGCAAGAACATCGCAAGGATTCAAACAGTAATGACACAACGCGCCAAAGGTTTGGCATAGGAGGATATAAATGGAGACTCAAGCTCGCAATCTGCGCAAAACCCGCGTAGGCAAAGTAGTTAGCGATAAAATGGATAAAACAATTGTTGTCGCCGTGGAAAACCGCGTGCGCCATCCGATAATCGGAAAAATTGTAAAACGCACCTATAAACTAAAGGCCCACGATGAAACCAATTCTTGCGGAATAGGCGACAGGGTTCGCGTTATGGAAACGCGCCCCCTTTCAAGAGAAAAACGCTGGCGTTTGGTTACGATTCTGGAGAAGGCGAAATAATCTGGCCATTCGGAGGTTTTTAACATGATTCAACAGGAAACACGGCTTGCTTCTGCGGATAATTCAGGGGCAAAAGAGCTTTTATGCATTCGCGTTCTTGGCGGAACTAAACGCCGCTATGCTAATGTAGGCGACATCATCGTAGCCTCGGTAAAAGACGCAACACCGGGCGGCGTGGTTAAAAAAGGTGAGGTTGTCAGGGCAGTTGTTGTTCGTACAGTGAAAGGACTTAGCCGTCCCGATGGCTCGTCCATTCGCTTCGACCAAAACGCCGCGGTCATTATCCGCGAAGACAAAACCCCAAGAGGCACTCGTATATTCGGCCCGGTTGCAAGAGAACTGCGCGAAAAGCAATTTACTCGCATAGTTTCGCTCGCTCCCGAAGTTTTATAGGAAAACGGTGATTTCTCATGAATAAATCAAATAACAAGGTAAAATTAAAACGCGGTGATATGGTTCAAGTTATCGCGGGCAAGGAAGTAGGCAGAACAGGCCGCATACTTCTTATTGACCGCGAAAAAAGAAGGGTTCTGGTTGAGGGGCTTAACATGCAAACAAAGCACCAAAAGCCCAACCGCGCAAACCAATCCGGCGGTATTACACGCCGCGAAGCCCCACTTAGTATTTCAAACGTAATGTATCTTCACAAAGATAAACCAACCCGCCTTGGCTACAAATTGGAAGAATCCGGCGGCGAAGTTGTAAAAAAACGTTACGCAAAATCAACAGGCGAAGTAATAGATTAGTTGGAGGTCGGAAATGAGTCGGCTTAAAGGAATTTATGAAAAAGATGTCGTTCCCGGCATGATGAAAAAATTCGGCTACAAAAATAAAATGGCCGTTCCAAAAATCGAAAAGGTTGTTGTAAACATCGGCTTGGGCGAGGCGAAAGAAAACGCTAAAGTTATCGAACATGCCACAGGCGACCTTGCTACGATTACAGGTCAAAAAGCCATTGTCACCAAGGCGAAAAAATCAATTTCGGCGTTTAAGCTTCGTGCGGGAATGCCGGTTGGTTGCAAGGTGACTCTTCGCGGAGCTAAAATGTTAAGCTTTGTTGACAGGCTTATAAATGTTGCAATCCCGCGTGTTCGCGACTTTCGTGGCGTAAGCCCCGATTCTTTCGACGGACGCGGAAATTATACATTAGGCATTAAAGAACAATTGATTTTCCCCGAAATTTCTTTTGACAAAATTGATAAGCTTCGCGGAATGGAAGTTGTTTTCGTTACCACTGCCCAGACAGATGAAGAGGCTCGTGAGCTTCTTGCACTGTTCGGAATGCCCTTTATTCGCCCTAATTAATGCAGTATTTAATTATGTGCGCGGAATTTTAGGAGGAGACGCAATATGGCAAGAAAAGCACTAGTTCTAAAGGCTGCAAAAAAACCGAAATTTGCCGTAAGGGCTTATAGACGTTGCAATATCTGCGGAAGACCACACGCAACCTTGCGTAAATATGGCGTTTGCCGTATCTGCTTCCGCGAACTCGCTTACAAAGGGCAAATTCCCGGCGTTCGCAAGGCAAGTTGGTAGATAGTTAGAGGAGGTTCATTATGTTATCCGACCCTATCGGTGATATGCTCACGAGAATTCGTAATGCCAATATGGCAAGACACACAACCGTAGACATGCCTTCATCTAAAATGAAGGAAGCCATCGCGTCCATTCTTGTAAAAGAAGGATATGTTAAAGGCTATGAAGTCTTAACCGGCGGTGTCAAAAAAACTATGCGGATTACACTTAAATATGGCAGAAGCAAAAACGAAAAAGTTATTGCCGGCTTAAAACGTATCTCTAAACCCGGTTTGAGGGTTTATGCAGGTTGCGAAGATTTGCCAAAGGTTCTTAATGGCTTAGGGCTTGCAATTGTTTCTACTAATAAAGGAATCTTAACCGACAAAGAAGCTCGTTCACAGGGCGTTGGCGGCGAAGTTTTAGCGTTCATTTGGTAAAATCTTTTTGCCCAATCTTTTTGCCTAACGGCAAAAACCATTCCGCAAAAAACGCGTAGAGGCGTTCGCGATTTTTTGCTTCATTGATTGACTAGGAGGTGCAGAACATGTCGAGAATAGGAAAACTTCCTGTTGCAATACCTGCGGGCGTAACAGTAACAATCGCTGCGGGTAACGAAATTACGGTAAAAGGTCCGAAGGGAACTTTAAGCCGCAAACTTTCTACAGACATGACCATCGCACAAGAAGAAGGTAAGTTGACAGTAACACGTCCAAGCGATGTTAAGCGTTATAAAGCGATGCATGGGCTAACTCGCACGCTTATAAATAACATGGTGGTTGGTGTAACAGAAGGATATGTAAAGCGTTTGGAAATTAACGGCACAGGGTATCGCGCCGCTAAGGCAGGGAAGAAACTTACGCTAAACCTAGGTTATTCTCACCCGGTAGAAATGGAAGACCCGGAAGGCGTTACCAGCGAAGTGGAAAACAATACAAAAATAACGATTTCCGGAATTGACAAAGAAAAAGTCGGCCAATACGCCGCCAATATACGTGAAAAACGTCCACCCGAACCATACAAAGGCAAGGGTATTAAATATGAAAACGAATATATAAGACGCAAAGCAGGTAAAGCAGGTAAGAAATAAGCAACACGACTGAAAACGCCGCAAGATGGCGGCATGAAAAAGGTGGCATAATGATAAACAAACCATGTCGCGCAGATGCGCGTAAAAAACGCCATTACAGGTTACGCCGTAACCTAACCGGCACAGCAGTAAGACCGCGTCTGACTGTTTTCAAGTCTAACAAATATATTTATGCGCAAATTATCGACGATGTGAAGGGGCATACCATAGCAAGTGCGTCTACCATGGACGCAGCTTTGGTAGAGTCTGCAAAGCTTAAATCCACATCGAATGTTGATGCCGCAAAAATTGTCGGCACGCAAGTAGCTAACAAGGCAAAGGCGTTGGGTATAGAAGAAGTCGTTTTCGACAGAAGCGGTTACATCTATCACGGAAAAATTGCGGCCTTGGCTGACGCGGCACGCGAAGCCGGATTGAAGTTTTAGGCTGAAGGAGAATAACTATGGTTATGAAAAAAATAGATGCAAACTCCCTTGATTTAAAAGACAAGGTTGTTTCAATAAACCGCGTAACAAAGGTTGTAAAAGGTGGACGTACGTTCCGCTTTGCGGCTCTTGTTGTTGTCGGGGACGAAGCAGGGCATGTGGGCGTTGGGCTTGGAAAAGCCAACGAGATTCCCGAAGCGATTCGCAAAGGCAAAGAAGACGCGAAAAAGAATATATTTTTCTTTGAAAAAAACGAAGACGATTCTTTGTACCACGAGATTGTCGGACACTTTGGTGCGGCGAAAGTTCTTATGCGTCCGGCTCCCGAAGGAACCGGAGTTATCGCAGGTGGTGCGGTTCGCGCAGTGCTTGAACTTGCAGGTATTCGCAATGTTGTTACTAAGTCAATCGGCTCTAACAACAAGCACAATGTAGTTAAAGCCACTCTCACGGGGCTTAAACAAATAAAAACTCCTTCCGTTGTGGCACGCCTTCGCGGCAAGCCTATTGAAGAGATTTACGAAGTGAGGAATTCTTGATGCTTAAAATAACTTTAATGCGTTCGCCCATAGGCTCGAAGCCAAAGCATAGAGCTACAATTGAAGCACTTGGGCTGAGAAAAATGCACGCAACGGTAGAACAAAAAGACAATCCCGCTATCAGGGGTATGATTCACCACGTGAAGCATTTAATCAAAGTCGAAGAGGCGTAATGAATTTGCTTTTCAGGAGGCTTTATAATGAAATTAGGAGAACTTAAACCCGCAAAAGGCGCGACAACCAAAGAATGGAGACGCGGGCGCGGGCATGGCTCAGGTAATGGAAAAACCGCAGGGCGCGGACATAAAGGGCAAAAATCACGCTCCGGAAGCGGCGGAAAAGTCGGCTTCGAGGGTGGACAAATGCCGCTGTATCGCCGTATTCCGAAAAGGGGACACAGTTGTCGCAATACCAAAGAAATCGTTGCGATTAATGTTCAGCTTCTTAATGTATTTGAAGACGGCGCGACGGTTGATATAGCCGCTTTAAAACAAAAGGGGCTTGTGTCTAATCCACGCGATGGCGTTAAAATTCTTGGAAATGGCGAAATAAAGAAAAAACTCAATGTTAAAGTTAACTATTTTAGCCAATCTGCCATTGAAAAAATAAAATCAGCCGGAGGCAATGCAGAGGTGCTTGCTAAAGCAGGGGTGAAATAATGTTCAAAATATTCGCCAATGCATGGCGTGTTGAAGATATTCGTAAAAAATTACTTTTCATATTTTTACTGCTTTTCATTTACCGTATAGGTGCGATTCTTATTCCGCTACCCGGTATTGATTTGCAGGTGCTTAATGACGCAAGATATTTTACAGACCCTACCGACGCTGCAATGACTTTCTTCTCACTGCTTATGGGCGGCGAACTTGGTACGGTTTTTGCAATGGGTATCGCGCCTTACATTACAGCTTCGATTATAATGCAGCTTTTAACATACGCGATTCCTGCCCTTAGTCAGATGCAAAAAGAAGACGAAGATGGGCGTAAGAAAATTCAACAAATAACACGCTATCTTGCTGTTATACTTGCGGCTATACAGGCGGCGGGTATGGTTTTTTCATACACGCGCTGGCGGCCCGACCTTGGTGGAATAAACCTTTTCACCGAGCCAAATAATAATATGTTTGTTTACGCAATTGCGACTGTAGCTATGATGACAGGTACGATTTTCATTATGTGGCTTGCAGAGCTTTTAACAGAAAAAGGAATCGGGAACGGTGCTTCATTCCTGATTTTCGCTAATATTCTTGCCGGGCTTCCCGCAGGTTTTATGACTTTCTGGAGTATGCTTACTTCAAACCCCGATATTTTAACCATTGTTACCGTTGTAGTTCTGCTTGCGGCTTTCGCGCTGATTATCGCTTTCGTTGTACTTGTGCATGAAGGTGAAAGGCGCATTCCGGTTCAGTATTCGCGCAAGGCGGCTTCAGGCGGCGGAATGCACGGCAATCATCAGTCATATATCCCGCTAAAAGTTAACATCGCCGGAGTACTTTCAATCATTTTCGCTATGTCGCTAATCGGTTTCCCTGTGCAAATTGCGCAATTTTTCCCAAATGCTACATTTATCAACAACATCGCTTCATTCGTAGATTTTAGGGATTTGCATTGGGTTGGCGCAATATTATATGTAGTTTTAATTTTCGCATTCACACATTTCTATACATCGTTTGCTGTTAACCCTATAGAAATGTCTGAAAATATGAAGAAAAACGGCGGCTTTATACCGGGTATTCGTCCGGGTAAACCCACGAGCGATTTTATCCAAACTACGGTAAACCGTCTTTCGTGGATTGGCGCGTGTTTCTACAGCTTAATCGCGCTTACGCCTATTCTTATGGGGCAGCTTGTTCCGGAAATTGCACACATCGCTTTCGGCGGTACTTCGCTTCTGATTGTAACAGGCGTAGCTCTTGAATTCGTAAAGCAATTGGAATCACAACTGCTTATGCGTCATTACAAAGGATTCTTGGAGTAAAATGGGCATTTTTATTAAAAATGACGAACAAATCTCTTTTATGCGAACTGCCGGGAAAATTGTCGCCAGAACTCACGAACTGCTGCAAAAGCACGTAAAACCCGGCATAACCACAGCCGAACTTAACGCAATCGCCGAAGATTTCATACTAAGTAATGATGCAAAACCTTCATTTCTGGGTTACAGGGGTTTCCCTGCGGCAATATGCACAAGCGTTAATAATGAGGTAATTCACGGTGTACCCGGTTTAAGGAAGCTTCTCAGTGGCGATATTATCAGTATCGACCTTGGTGTGTGTTACAAACGTTTTCACGGAGACGCGGCGCGAACCTTGGCTGTAGGCGAAATAAGCGATATTAACAAGCAGTTAATCGCCGTGACAAAAGAAGCTTTCTTTGAAGGCGCGAAACAATGTACAACCGAAAACAGACTGCATGATATTTCAAATGCAATAGACGACTATGTAAATCCCTTTGGGTTTGGAATAGTTAGCGAATGGTGTGGTCATGGTGTAGGGAGGCAGGTTCACGAGGACCCGCAAATTCCCCACACAAGGCAAGAAAAACGCGGCCCGCGAATAAAAAGCGGAATGACACTGGCTATAGAGCCGATGGTTAATATCGGCACGGAAGAGATTTTAATGCTGGACGACACATGGACGGTTATTACAAGAGACGGCGAATATTCAGCCCATTATGAAAACACAGTTTTAGTCACAGATGGCGAACCGGAGATTTTGACTTTATGAGGGGAACAATCGTTTTTTCAAAAGCGGGACGCGACAAGGGCAATATAATGGCAGTGCTGGAAAGCGAAGGCGAATTTCTAATTCTCGCCGACGGAAAATGCCGAACACTTGAAAAACCTAAAAGAAAAAAAGCAAAACATGTTCAACTAACAAATTCAAAAATAAATATGAAGCCCGAATGTGGGCGCGCTCTTCAAGATGCGGATATCCGCAAACAGTTAAAGGAATTTATGGTGGGAGGTAGTGTGCGTTGGCAAAAGACGACGTAATAGAAGTAGAAGGTAAAGTTCTGGAAAAACTGCCTAATGCTACGTTTCAAGTGCAACTGGAAAACGGGCATGTAATTCTTGCGCACATATCCGGAAAACTGCGTATGAACTTTATTCGCATTATTCCGGGGGACAAAGTGCTTATTGAGATGTCACCATATGATTTAACAAAAGGAAGAATAGTTTGGCGCGACAAATAAACGCCTAAGGAGTGGAACATTATGAAAGTAAGACCATCGGTTAAACCGATTTGTGAAAAATGTAAAATCATTAGGCGCAAACGCGCTGTAAGAGTTATTTGCGAAAACCCTAAACATAAACAGAGACAAGGGTAGGAGGATTTATTATGGCACGTATTGCAGGTGTTGACTTGCCAAGAGAAAAGCGAGTCGAAATCGGACTCACCTATATTCACGGAATAGGTCGTCCCAGCTCTAAAAGAATTTTAAAAGAGGCGGGCATTAACTTTGATACTCGCGTTCGCGATTTAACCGACGACGAGGTTAATAAAATTCGTAGCGTTATGGAAACTTCACAAATGGTGGAAGGTGACTTGCGCCGCGAAGTGGCTCTTAATATTAAACGCTTGGTGGAAATCGGCTCTTACAGAGGTATTCGCCATCGCAGAAGCTTGCCTGTTCGTGGACAACGCACCCGCACCAATGCGCGTACTCGCAAAGGTAAAGCCAGAACAGTTGCCAATAAGAAGAAATAATAAGTGAAAATCATTCGCAAAAACGCGTTGAGGCGTTCGCGATTTTTTGCTCATTGAATATGTAATCTTTTTGCCTAACGGCAAAAATCATTCGCAAAAAACGCGTTGAGGCGTT
>JGI24703J35330_11748270_pt1 | contig 12895 bp, 14 predicted proteins | sample TergutNt197P1_FD_35330 | JGI IMG/M metagenome (IMG submission 35330) | reverse complement strand
AACTCAATTATACCACATTCTGGTGAGGAGTTTTTACTTTTCATCATTTAAAAAGTACGTAACATCAGGGCTTTCGCAATTTCGCAATTGCCTAAAATAAACTAATTTAAATGGAGTGATTGAAATGAACCAAAGAATGATACGTCACCTTATTAATGGGGTAATTTTCACAGCAGTTTACTATTTTGTTGGAAGAGACGTTGGCTTAGAGCAAGCAGCTGTATTCGGGGTGCTCTACTTTGTGATTAGTATGTTCATCGAAAGGTTAATGACCAATAGGCAGGCAAAACGTGTGCAGAACGCCCAGCGGAACTTAGGCAGTTTGGATGAGGTTACTGAAGCTTTGGTTAATGCCGTTGGTGGGAAAGAGAACATCGAATCGGTTAGCTCCGATGTATCACGTCTGAAAATCACTCTAGCTGATGTGGAGCAAGCGGATCAGGAAGCTTTGAAAACCATAGCGACGAATGGTGCTTATTTATCTGGAAATCAGCTACAAATACCACTAGCAGTCGACGCTGAGCAAGTGGCTAGCGAAATTCAGGGGATGATCAATTCATAAAGGTGGTTAAGGCTTATGACGAATCAAGAACTAAAAGCAGTTATCTTTGACATGGATGGGACGCTGATCGATAGCGAAAGTGTTTATACCGAAGGATATCACAGAGCTTTTTTAGAAAAAGGGATTGCTATTGACCTAGCTGTTATTGAAAGTTGGTCTGGGCAAAATTCAGAGGACACCCTGGAATTGATTGACGCCTATACGAAGGATCGATCCCTTTCCGCTGAAATTCGCTTAATGCGTATTGATTATTTCAATCAAGCATTAAAAGCGGGTCGGGTTTCTTTAAATGAACACGCAAAAGAATTAATTTCTTTTTGTAAGAAAGAAGGGTTGAAAGTCGGTCTTGCTACATCAACAGCTAAAGATTGGGCATTAGATATTCTATCTTGCTTTGATTTAGCCAATGCATTTGATTTCACTGCTTTTGGTGATGAAGCAAAAGCTTTCAAGCCGGATCCTGATATCTATCACTTAGCTTTACAACGGGGAGAGCTCTCAGCTACAGAGGTCTTAGTCGTTGAAGATTCGAAAAGTGGGATATTAGCTGCGTTAGGTGCTGGTTTACCGGTTATTCACTTGACCGATGTGCGAATGGAGAGTCCCTATTCTAATCCAGCTGTTTTAAAAAAAATAAAGAGCTTGAAAGAAGTAGAGGAGCTTGTATTAGAGCGTCTATCATAAGAAGTGAAACTTTTTCCTGATGGAATGGTCATAAGGTTGATTTTTGTAGGAAAAAAGGATACAATAAGATTAAGAAAACGCAAGACGTAGGAGGCACTAAAATGGAAAAGAAATTTACAATTATTGATGAAATGGGATTACATGCTAGACCAGCAACGGTATTAGTAAATACGGCAGGAAAGTTCGTTGCTGAGATTACACTGAACTACAACGGTAAGTCAGTTAACTTAAAGTCAATCATGGGTGTTATGTCATTAGGTGTGCCACACCAAGCAGAGATCACCATTGTTGCAGAGGGTGACGATGCAGCTGAGGCGATTGAAGCATTAGAAACAACACTTGCTGAACAAAACTTAGCAAAAGCTTAATTAAAACGGTGGAAGTACTGACAGGGCTGGATGTGCTGCTAGTACTTTTATTTTACAGTAAAACGAGACTGATTAACGATGGATAGGACAAGGAGTTATAGGAGATGACAAATTTTAAAGGAATTGCCGCATCAGACGGAATCGCCATTGCTAAAGTATTCAGGTTAGAAGAACCAAATTTAGAAGTTAAAGCAGACAAAGTAACTGGCACAGCCGCTGAAATCGCAAGCTTTGAAGATGCGATTAAGAAAACAGTGGTTGATTTAGAAGCGATTAAGGTCAAGGCAGCAGCAAGCTTAGGTGAAGAAGAAGCTATGGTCTTCGATGCCCACATCAACATGGTTCAGGATCCTGAATTAGTAGGTCAAACCACTGAGAAGATTAAAACGGAATCAGTGAATGCAGCCTTTGCCTTTGATGGGGTAGCAAACCAATTTGTAGCCATGTTTGAAGCCATGGACAACGAATACTTCCGTGAGCGTGCTGCTGACATTAAAGACGTTAAAAAACGAATGTTATCGCACTTATTAGGTGTAGCATTAAACGATCCAAGCGCCATTAACGAAGAAGTGGTAGTAGTAGCAGAAGACTTAACCCCATCAGATACAGCACAGCTTGATCGTCGTTTTGTTAAAGGCTTCGCCACAAACATTGGTGGTCGCACTTCACATTCAGCCATCATGGCACGTAGTTTAGAAATCCCTGCTATTGTGGGAATGGGATCAATTTTAGAGGACACTACCGATGGTGAGCTCGTTATTTTAGATGGATTAGCTGGTGTGGTGATTCCAAATCCAACGGACGTTCAAATGGCAGAATACGAAGAAAAAATTGTTAACTTTAAGGCCATGAAAGAAGAACTGAAAAAGTTAAAAGACGAGCTAACCATCACAACGGATGGCCATCGTGTGGAGCTGGCTGCTAACATTGGAACGCCTGAAGATGCAAAAGGTGCTACAGCTAATGGTGCGGAAGGTGTTGGGCTATACCGGACTGAATTCTTATACATGGACCGCAATGATTTGCCAACAGAAGATGAGCAATTTGAAGCTTACAAAGCTGTGCTTGAAGAAATGAAAGATAAGCCAGTTGTCGTTAGAACCCTTGACATTGGTGGAGACAAGGAGCTTCCTTATTTACAGCTGCCACATGAAATGAACCCGTTTTTAGGTTACCGTGCCCTACGCATTTGTTTAGATCGACCGGACCTATTTAAGACCCAATTACGTGCCTTACTTCGTGCTAGCATTTATGGGAAATTATACGTAATGTTTCCAATGATTGCTGTTTTGAACGAGTTTAGAGATGCAAAACAAGCATTACTTGATGCAAAAGCAGAGCTAATTGCTGAAGGTGTAGAAGTGTCTGAAGACATCCAAATCGGGATGATGGTTGAGATTCCGTCGGCTGCTGTTCTAGCAGACCAATTTGCGAAAGAGGTTGACTTTTTCTCGATTGGGACTAACGATTTGATTCAGTATTCCATGGCTGCAGACCGTATGAGTGAAAAAGTATCTTATTTATACCAACCTTATAACCCAAGCATCCTGCGTTTAATTAAAATGGTTATCGACGCTTCCCACAAAGAAGGTAAATGGACGGGAATGTGTGGCGAAATGGGTGGAGATACACGTGCAATTCCGTTACTATTAGGAATGGGATTAGATGAGTTCTCCATGTCAGCATCGTCGATTTTAGCAGCTAGGAAGCAAATCGGGGACTTATCAAAAGCTGAAATGACAGAAATGGCAAACAAGGCGTTGAACATGGGAACCGTTGAAGAGGTTCTTGAATTAGTTGAGCAATCGACAAAATAAGATAAAATTAGTGATTTTGGAAATACTAGATGAAGACCTATGTCTTTGTTTAGTATTTTTTTGAATTGAAGAATACCTATGAAAGCTAAAAGTCACTAAGGAGCTTGATTTACTAATTTCAGTGACTCCATTAAAAAGTTCAGTATGTTTTATTTTGAAAAGGGGGCAATTGGGGATGAAGAAGTTAGAAATTGTCACGTTGGTGTTAACTGTTTTATGCATCATCAAGCCATTGAATGTATTAGGAAAAGAACAAGATGTATTAGATCTTGTACTAGAGTCAGAAAAAAGTGGAAAAGTAGCCTACATTACCTTTGACGATGGACCAACGATTTATACAGATGCCTTGCTTGACGTTTTAAAGGAATACAGCGTGCCGGCGATTTTTTTTGTACTAGGTGATAGCATTAATTATCATCCTGAAGCAGAGCAGATACTGGATCGCATGTTAAATGAGGGGCATTTCATTGGTTTGCATACGATGACCCATAACAAACATGCCCTTTATCGGGAGACGTTATCGCCTCAACGCTTTGTAGATGAAATGCTTGAACTGAGAGAAGAGGTTGACGCATTGACAGGGCATCTGACCAACTTATGTCGCGCTCCTTATGGAAAAAGGGGTCATTTTCAACCGGCACATTTTTATGCAACTAAAAAAGCAGGGTTGTACTGTGTGGATTGGCATGTGGATTCTCAAGATTGGGCGAAACGGAATGCTAGTCAGATTTACGATGAAGTTGTGAGAAATGTAGAGAAGTTGGATGGAGATGCATCGGAAATTGTGTTGCTTTTTCACGAATACGAACGGACAGCAACTGCATTACCATTAGTTTTAGACTACTTGATTGAAGCAGGCTATCGCTTTGAACCTTATGTTGAAGGAAAAGTCTTCGAAGGGCTGGAATAATAATTTACTTAAATCGTCTTTAAACCATTGAACTAAACCTAGGAATGTGTTATGATATTCATTGTTGATTTTGCGGTTGTGGCGGAATCGGTAGACGCGCCAGCTTGAGGGGCTGGTGGGAGTAATCCCGTGGAGGTTCAAGTCCTCTCAGTCGCACCATTTTGTTTAGGTGGTCTATAAATCAACTGAATATTCAAATTTTTACGGAGCAGTACTCAAGTGGCTGAAGAGGCGCCCCTGCTAAGGGTGTAGGTCGTTAACGCGGCGCGAGGGTTCAAATCCCTCCTGCTCCGCCACTTTTTTTTTGCATTTCTTTAGGGGTTTTAAAAAACAATTTTCTATCTTGTATTTTAATGTCAATCGTGTTATAGTTGTCCACAAGTGTCCCCTTTTGAGCACTGTCAATGTGCCAACAAAGAGACATTTCATGACAGTTGATTCAAAAATAAAAAAAATTGACTTCATTTGGTTTGGGTGGGGATCAGGGGAAGTTAAATTTTGAAAGAAGATGAATTATCGAATGTTGATGGCTAGTCTGATTTTAATACCAGTCGCTTTTTCAATTATTTTGTATACGTTGCCGCTAAAATTAGGTAAGTTTGTGTTGCTAAGTGTTCAGCTCTCTTTGCTTGCACTAGCAGTTTTTTTGTTCTCTCAAACAGACGCAGATCAGATTTACTCTATTTTAGGTGGCGATGATATGATCCTAAACATCGTTTTGCGAGGAGATCGTATTACGTTGTTACTTGTTGTTGTTAACAACTTTTTATTTACCATGGGGTCTATATATAAAATACAAGACCGATTTTTCGATGGAAAAATCATGCTTTTTTATTTGCTTCTCCAAGGGTTGACCGCGGGAATTTTCTTAACGGATGATTTCTTTAACCTTTTCGTTTTGTTTGAGGTTTCCACGGTAGTGACCACGTTACTTCTTATGTTCAAAAAAGAGGGACGTGTGGTGTACGATGGATTGTATTATTTGATTACTCAAATGATCTCCATGATGTTCTTCTTATTTGGGATCGGCTTCTTATACCGACTGTTTGGCATTTTATCGATTTCACAAATGACAGAGATGATTCCCCAAGTACCAGCAACCTACCTTATCTTACCATTCTCTTTCTTAATCGTGGGACTTTGCTTCAAAATGGGGATTTTCCCGATGTATGGCTGGGTGTCCCGCGCGTATTCGCTGAACAGCGCACCAATTACACAAGTTGCTGTGATGTCATCGATCATGATGAAAACATCACTTTACTGGGTATTACGTCTTCATGAAATGTTTGTACCTGCCCTTGATTATACGGTATTGTTTATTGTGATGGGAGTTACGACATCAATTTTTGGTGCTCTAAAGGCGGTTAGTCAGAAAGACATTCGTTTAATATTGGCTTATAGTACGGTGTCACAAGTTGGCTTCATGTTAGCTGCTGCTTTCTTAGGTAACGAAACGTCCTATTTAGGAAGTGTTTATCATATGTTCAACCACGCCATCTTCAAGATGATTCTATTCTTATCAGCAGGTCTTATTATTAGAAAGTACAAGACAGCAGATGTTTATGAAATTCGAGGTATTATGAAGCGAATTCCATTTGCTGCCATTGCATCCATCGTTGGAATATTGGCCATCACCGGGTTTCCTTTAACAAGTGGTAGCATTTCAAAGTATTTTATGTCAGCAGGTCTTGGAAATTTTGGTTTGGAATTGTTGTTCTGGGTGATGAGCTTTGGTACGATACTTGTCTTTGTCAAGTATGGGACCATGTTGTTGCCAGGTAAAGAAGATGTTTTAGAAATTAAGCGTGTTAAAATCTTCGTCACCTCGATTTTAATTGCCGTTAGTGTTGCCGTTGGATTTTCTGCTAGTGTAGGAATGAATTACTTGTTGCAAGTAGATTTGAAAATTGCATGGATTGACTTTATTGTAAAAGGGGTCATCACAATAGGGTTAATGAGTGTTGCAGTTCTTACGTATAAAAAGCTTTTCTACAAACGAAAGTTTTGGTATGACAACATCGAACATTCTTTGTCGTTTTCTAGAATGTGTTTAGTATTTTTAACCTTCTTTACGGTGCTTTTAGTGTATGGAATGGTTCAAGGAGGCTAGGTTATGTTTAGGAATAGATTTACGGATCACATCAGACTAATTGTTCTATTTACCTTTATTTACATGGTTTTGAGTGAGAGCTTTAGTCTATTAACGGCGTTTCTTGGTATCGCTTCGGGTGTTGTAGCTATCTGGCTGACGAATAAAATTTTAGAAATTGACTATGTAGAGATGTTTCACATCAACCTGTGGCTTATCCTCATTTACTTTTGGATCATTATTCGTGATACTTATGTGGCAGGATACGATACCATTGTTCGAATTTTCAAAGGAACGATAAATCCAAGTTTTGTGACCTATCGAAGCAATTTGAACGATGAGTTCTTAACGGTTCTACTAGCCAATGCTATCACCATGCCTCCAGGATCTATTACCGTTGATCGTGACGGGGATGAAATGACGGTTTTACACGTTGGTTTTGAGGAAGAGGAATTTTTAAGGGACATTGAAGTTAAAATTGAAGGTTTATTAAAGGAATTTGACTCACGTAAGGAGGGAGAGTAATCATGTCGTTTTTAGAACTTATGATTTTCGTATTATTAGCGGCCTCTGTTGTCTTTGGCTTCTCCATCATTACGGAGCGAAATAAATGGACTAGGTTACTGGCTTATTCATTAGTTTCTGTAAAGATTATTATGATTGTTATTTTATATACGTTACTTACGGGGATTACATTTTTTCTTGATGTTGCCATTATCTATGTCCTTGTAAGTTACATTGGGATCATTGTTTTGGCCAACTACATGTTAGAATGGAGGAGGCCAAAATAATGGATCATTTAATTGGAAACTTACACGTTATCGTTGGAAATATTATCATTGGTCTCGGTGTTCTCATGATACTTATCGGTTTATACGGCTTTTATCGATACAAAGACTTCTACTCCAAGTTACTTGCAACGGCAACCATTGACACCATGGGATTTGTTACGGTGCTAATTGGGGCCATGATTCGGGGTGGCTTGTCTTGGTTTAGCTTGAAAGTTGCTTTTATTCTTACCTTATCCCTTGTGTTAAATCCTGTAGCGACCAGCAAAATCACGCTGAATGCTAGGAACAATCAAGTGGTAAAGGAAGAGGAGAGAATTGCTGCTGAGCGAAGAGAGAAAGCAGAAAAAAGAGGTGAACATCAATGAGGTTTATGCATTTTGTTAACATCTTATTAATTGTTTTTGCCTTTTACAGTGTCTTTGCTAAAAACTTGAAGCGTGCAATTATTGCATCAGGGGTTATGGGGCTATGGGTATCTATTGCCTATATGCTGTACCACGCACCAGACGTTGCCATTGCTGAGGCAGTTATCTCCAGCATTTTAGCTACGATTTTATTTATCGTTACAATCAAAAACTATAAAGATACATCAACGCAATTGCCAGCCTTGAGCTGGAAGCAAGGCTTTTCTTATTTAGTAGTGTTGATTAGTCTTGGTGTGGTTGCTTACTTGGCTTACCTGTCGACTGCTTTTTACCAGTCAACTCTTGGGATTATTGTTATGGAGAGCTTCTTCTATGGTGATGGAGCCATCAACCCAATTGCGGGAATTATTTTAAATTATCGTATTTTTGATACCTTCTTCGAAGCGTTGTTACTTCTTTTAAGTGGTCTTGGTGTTGTTCATTTAGTTATGCCATCAAAGCCAAAATCGATCATTGACGGTGATCCTTGGCACGAAGAACCTGATTTTGGAAAAGCGGAGAAGTCTTTTCATTATTTAAAACGAGCAGAGCAAGAGAAAAAGCGTAGCATTACCATGCGAAATAAAAAGCACCCCTCTGCTGCTATGACTATTACGTTCATCTTGCCGATTATTGTGTTAGTAAGTGTTTATATGGTTAGTGATCCCTTTGCACCAGGTGGAGGGTTCCAAGGGGGCGCCATGTTAGCTGCTGTTGTGGTGAGTCATTATTTAATTATGCCTGACCATCCAATTAGTACTAAGTTTTTAAACTCTTACGAAAAATTGATTTATCTTGTTTTTGTTGCGATGGCGGTGACATATGTTTTACTTGGCATTGGTCCAGTCATGACAGAGGCCTACTTCCTTTACATTCTTTTAATTGATATCTTACTCGGTACAAAAGTCTTTTGCGGGCTGTCGATCATGTTCATTTGTTTTTCCCGTGAGCACAATAAAGTTTAACTTTTTGAAATTTTTTCAAAAAAGCTCTTGCATTTCTTTTTTATACGTGCTAAGATACTTCACAACAAAAAATAAATATCTTATCTAGAGTGATTGAGGGACAGGCCCTATGATGTCACGGCAACCGCCTTTTTTAAAACGCAAAAAGGAATGGTGCCAATACCTGAATGATGAGAAAAATGAGGACTTTAGCACCTCTTTGCCTTTCATTATTTAGGCAAAGAGGTGTTTTTTATTTTAGCCAGAAAGGAGCGATGAATGTGATAAAAATTGAACACGTTAGCAAAACGTTTCAAATGAAAAAGCGGAAGGTTCATGCGCTTCAGAACATCAACTTAGAGATTCAAACGGGGGAAATCTTTGGCATCATTGGTCATAGTGGAGCGGGGAAATCGACATTAATTAGATGCATCAACCTTCTTGAAAGGCCGACAGAAGGTAGTATACTAATTGACGGTGAGGACTTAACAACTCTTCGCCCGAAAGAAATCCGAAGCGCTCGAAAAAAGATTGGCATGATTTTCCAACATTTCAATTTAATGCCTTCACGTACCGTCCTAGGGAATGTATTATTTGCTTTAAAAGCTGCAGAAGTCCCAAAAGAAGAAAAAGAGAAGAAGGCACTGGATTTACTGACTCTTGTTGGTTTATCACATCGCATCAAAGCTTACCCTTCTCAATTAAGTGGCGGCGAAAAGCAGCGAGTGGCGATTGCAAGGGCACTGGTCAACGATCCAAAAGTATTGTTATGTGACGAAGCCACCAGCGCTTTGGATCCTAAAACAACAGCATCGATTCTCAGGCTGTTAAAAGAAGTTTCTGAAAAGTTGAAGATCACCATCGTTCTTATTACCCATTCTATGGATGTGGTTAAGGAGATTTGTGACCGTGTAGCGGTCATCGAAGGTGGAAAAATCAAAGAGCAAGGTGATGTGGTTGATATCTTTTCTAATCCACAGAGTGATGTTGCGAAACAATTTGTAGCTCAATCCAGTGGGATCGAGAAAATTTATGAGCTAATTGAGCAGGATGCAGCAATTGTTTCTTTGGAAGAAGACGAAGTGTTGCTCCGATTAACTTATTGTGAGGAAACCGCTAAAGATGCGTTGATCTATCAGTTGACGAAGAGGTTTGACCTTAAGACAAGTATTATTTTTGGTGACATTGGCATCGTTCAAGGGGTTGCCATCGGAAACTTAGTGGTTAATTGTTGTGGCAAGCAAGGAAATCGCCAAGAAGCGATTGACTACATTAAGGCACAAGGTGTGAAAGTAGAGGTGTTGAAATCATGTTAGAGCAATTATTACCTAACTGGGAGCGTTTCGGTGATCGGCTGATCGAGTCTACTTTTGCTACTTTGCAAATGGTAGGGATAGCTGGGAGTGTAACCTTTCTTCTAGGAACTATTTTTGGCGTCTTGCTCGTTGTGACGAAAAAAGGTGGCATTCTTGAGAACAATTGGATTTATAACCTCCTTGATAAGGCGATCAATGTTCTGAGATCGATTCCGTTCTTGATCTTGTTGATCTTGTTAATTCCAGTTTCCCGTGCCATTATGGGAACAGGAATTGGTGTACCAGGCGCGATTATTCCCCTTATCGTTGGAACAACACCATTTTTTTCAAGGCAGGTCGAATCGGCCATTGCAGAGCTAGACCCAGGCTTGGTAGAAGCCTCACAGGCATTAGGGCTATCGCCTCTGGAAATTATTTTCAGTGTTTACTTACGGGAAAGTATTCCAAGTATTACACGGGTCACACAGATTACAGCGATTAATTTAATTGCACTGACCACCTTTGCTGGTGCAGTTGGTGCAGGAGGTCTTGGCGACTTTGCTATTCAGTTTGGACAAAACTTAAGGTTGACAGACATGTTGTGGTTGACGATTTTAATTATTTTAGTGATTGTAACGGTGATTCAAGTTGCTGGGAACCTTGTCATTAAGTTGACGACTAGGTAGTCAAGTGGAAAAGAAACGAAAGGATGGATTAAAATGAAAAAATACGTTGGATTATTAGCGACATTAGTATTAGGTTTTGTGTTAGTAGGCTGTGCCGGATCAGATAGTGATGAGGATACGACGGTAGTGACCATTGGTGTAGTTGGTGTGTTCCAAGATCAGTGGGACGTTGTTGAGGAGGTGCTTGCTGAAGAGGGGATTGAAATTGAACTGGTGTTTTTCACCGAGTGGCATTTGCCAAATACAGCACTTAACGATGGTGAAACGGATCTAAATGCATTTCAGACGACGATCTTTTTAGAAAATGCTATCGAAACCAATGGTTACGAATTGGCTATCGTCGGCCAAACCTTTGTGTCACCGCAAAACATTTTCAATGGTCGTGCTGACATTCCCGCCGACCATACGAGAACATCACTGGTGGGTTACATTGAAGATGGGTTTGTTATTGGGATTCCAGACGATTTAATTAACGGTGGTCGTGCCCTTAAGTTGTTAGAAGAAGCTGGCATTCTTGATGTGAATCCAGAAGTTGGATTCCTGGCAACGGTAGCTGACATTACGACATTCCATGTGGATGTAGAGATCGTTCCAGTAGCAGCCAATACACTGCCTACTTTATTAGAGGACTTCGATGTGGCCGTTATTAACAATCCACAGGCGATGATCAATGGATTGTCAGCAAACGAAGAAAGCATCTTCAGGGAGAACTCGTTGAACATTGACATCTCAGATGGACTCATTAACGTGATTGCGGCTCGTGCTGGTGAAGAGGATAATCCAACCTTCCAGCGCATTATTGAAGTGTATCAAACCCAAGCTGTTGCTGATGTATTTGAGGATAACTTTGACGGCGCTTTTATTCCAGCTTGGGAATAGGGGTTGTCATTCCACCTAAAAACCATTACACTAGACCTTAGATAAGGTGGTGACAAGTTATGTCAGTAAAATCAGAAATATTAAAAGAGCAGGAGCATTTAATCCAGTTACGTCGGTGGTTTCATCAACATCCAGAAGCGCCACATGAAGAGTTTAAAACGACCGCTAAAATCGTAGAAGAGTTAGAAAAATTAGGAATCGAATGCGAGTATTTGAGTCCAACTGCTATTGCTGGAAAGATCATTGGTAAAAAGGGGGCTGGGAAGGTGATTGCCTTACGTAGTGATACCGATGGGCTTAAAATGGAGGACCTCAAAGAGGTGGATTATGCGTCGAAGCATCTTGGGTATTGTCATGCCTGTGGTCACGATGCTCATACAGCAACGCTACTTGTCGCAGCAAAAGTTTTGAAAGAACAAGAAGCAGAATTCGCAGGTGAAGTAAGATTGTTTTTCCAACCAGCAGAAGAAGTCGGTGGTGGAGCTGACTTCTTTGTAGAGCAAGGCTATCTAAAGGAAGTTGATCGTATTTTTAGTGTCCATGTGGTTTCAAGTTATGAAAGCGGGAAGGTCGCTATTACGGAAGGGCCGGTTCAAGCTAGTTCCGACTTTCTGGAGATTAAAGTAACCGGGCGAGGCGCCCATGTGTCTACGCCAGAAAAAGGAGCGGATGCTCTGTACATTGCTTCTCAAATTGTTGTTAGCCTCCAATCCATTGTTTCTCGTAATACCGCGCCAACGGATACGGCCATTGTTGGAATTGGGCTTTTAGAAGCGGGAACTCAGTATAACATTGTGGCAGAGCATGCCCGATTAGAAGGAACGACCCGCGCCTTTACTATGGAGCAACGAAACTACATCAATCAGCGGGTAGAGGATATTGTTAGTCAAACAGCGGCTATGCTCGGTGGAGAAGCAACGGTAACCTTTAGTGAATTTGCTCCACCGGTAGTTAACGATCCAGATGCAACAAAAGAAGCTCAACAGGTGGCAAATGCTATCTTTGGTACAGAAAACGTCATCACCAACCAAGAAAAGGCGCTTGGCGCCGATGACTTCTCAATGATGATGAATGAAACGAAAGGGGTCTATGCTTACGTAGGAACCCATAACAAGGACAAGCCAAATACAGGCTTGAGTCACCATCACGGGCTCTTTGATATTGATGAAGAGGCGTTGCTGGCTTCTTGTCAGTTGTATGTGGACTTTGCGTTGCTACATTTGAAAGATTAAAACTCGCCATTAGGAGGCGAGTCAAGCTGTTGACAAATGAGGGGTTTCCAAGTCCTAGAATAAAATTAATCTCAAAATGGTCAGATTTTTACTAAAAAATTGCGTATATAAAGGTTAGGGGAACAAATTGGCCCAATCATCCTTTTTCGATTAAAAACTTCACAAAAGAGATGATTTGGGTCGATTATGAGGCTGAATTCATCTCTTTTAAGCAAAAAAACTTGTCAAAAGGAT
>JGI24703J35330_11748271_pt1 | contig 12908 bp, 12 predicted proteins | sample TergutNt197P1_FD_35330 | JGI IMG/M metagenome (IMG submission 35330) | reverse complement strand
TTCCCTGCAAATGATGGTTCTCGCGCTTATTGCTGTACTCGTTAAGCGATTCTGACAAACGCAAAAATGGTAAATATTATGTTATACAGGCTCTAAGCCTGTACATAAGCCATTGGAAGGATTTTTTATATTCTTGTTATCTTGCATTTTTTTTTCGTCTTTGCTATCATGTGTTCATAAATTAATTATTTAACGCATGAAAAAAGACACTCCTCCCCTTGTTTGAATATGGACGTTAGACACCCATATTTTACTTGGAGGAGTATTTTTTTGTCAACGGTTTTTTTCCTGCTCTCCAAAATGCCTTGTAGCCCTGTAATAATCACGGTTATAGGCTATTTTTTTATAATCTTATTGTTGCTAAGGTATCAAGAGAAGAAGAAACCCCTCCAAATCGCCTATCCTTACTGCGGTTTTCGGGTGCGGTGGCGCGGCTTTTTTCGGACGCGAACGCTTACGCAGGGAACACCTGCAGCACTGGTCGCGGGGGCAGTCATGGAACGCTAAAAAAGTGCGAAGTCTGCCTACAAGGGTAAGAGTATCTTTTTCTTGGGTGACGCTCACGGACACTACGGAACTAACTTTTGACAAAAATGCCATCACCTATCGCTAAAACTTCTCACGGGCGTTTCATCGGGTAATGGCGTTTTTGTTGCAAAAGTTGATTTCCTTCGTTGTGAGGTCACCTCGGCGAAAAATATACTCTTACCCTTGTAGGCAGGCTTCCCGGGGAGGGGGTCGCGTTCCATAACCTGTCCAGTGAAATCGGTTTGCGCGGCATCATCAAAAAGGTGAGTATTTTTCTCATTGTTGGTGTTGCGCATATCGTAGACGGAGTTATCGGCAACGGCGGCATTTTCCGAACAGCCACCATTGTATTTTTCCTGTCAAACGAGGGGCTTAGTTTGTTGGAAAACTCATGCAGAATCGGGCTGCCGATTCCGCCTAAGCTCAAAGAAATTTTATCACAATTACACAATGGCAAGAAGAAGGGAGAGTGACGTATGGAAATCACAAGGCAAATGAGTCCGAACCGCAACATCGGAAGGCAAGGTTGGCGACCTGATATGGTGGTATGCCACATAACAGAAGGTGCTTTTAACGGCACAATATCGTGGATAACGAATCCTGCTTCCCAAGTATCCTACCATTTTGTTGTTGCCCGTGACGGAAGAATAGTGCAGGCGGTTGATATTTGCAATACCGCTTGGGGCAACGGCACGACACGCAATGGCGATAACCGCGACAGTCGGCATTCGCCGCATTACAAAGTGCGCGACCGTGGAGTTAATGCGAATTTATACACAGTTTCCATCGGCTTCGAGGGCAGATTTGCAGAAAAACAAGGTGGCTTAACCCCTGCGCAACTCGAAGCGGCAGTTTGGTTAATCGCGCATATTCAATCGGAAATTCAGCGGCTTTACAGCGTTCGCGGCGATTCCTTCAAGTTTGACCGTCAACATATCGTAGGGCATTTTGAAATCACACCGCGCACACGTCCGCATTGTCCCGGTCCGCAATTTCCCTTTTGAAAATGTATTGAACGATAGTATTATCTGTAATTTTTTCTGCATAGCATATCATATACGGCAATGGCTTTCCTTTGTCTCCTGTGTCGGTAATGGTTGTTTTGTCCGAGAGTGCTGTAATAACAAATCGGGTATTAAGCACTGCTAGTCGCAATGTCTTAATATAGAATCTGTAGATTTCATTTTCGCTTTTGAGTTCAACAATATATAGCCTAATATCGTCAAGACTTTTTAACGGATTGAGTTGTTGCGCCAATTGCGCCGTCACTTTGTCGGCGCGACTTCGTTCAATGGTTAAATTTTCAGTAATTGCACGAAAAAATGGGACATCGGTGTCCCCGCCGTTTGTTTCTGTATTTTGAAGTCCTGTAATAGCAACTTCAAATTTTTCAAGAAGTGTTTTGCCTTGTTCTGCCGCTGTGTTGCAGAATTGAAGGGAATTGATGTATGCTTTAAGCGTTGACCCATCTTTGTCCCTAAAATCGGCAATCCTGAAATTCTCTAATTGACCCACTGCTTGTCCGTTAGAGGGGTTTAGCCAACCGACTGCATAAAATTTTTCCATAATCATTTTTCCTCCATATCCGCTATTTCCGCATCGGGGAAACTTTCACGGCTCAAAATGTATGTTCGTGATAAACTGCCAGCACTGCCTAACGAATGTAACTTTTTTACATTGTTCAAAAACTCTTTATTTTCCGAAAGATAAAAAATGTTGTAATTATCCTTTGTTACCATAAGGTGAACACCGATAATAGGCAAAATAACATTTGGAAAGGTATCATTACTAAACATCAAAAGCAAAAAGAACGAAACGATTATCATAAACGGCAACATTGCGGAAGTTTCGCCTATGAGTGTTAGTAATATTCGGGGAGCAACAATGGAAATTGCGAATTTCACGAAGCCCGAATTTATTTGTACACCTTCTTGAATTTGAATTACATACCCTTCCTTTGCTTTTTTGAATTTTTTTTGTGAAACATTAAAATTCAATGCCATATTGGAAACTTCACAATTTCTATCTTTCGCCCTTTTAATTAAATAGCGTTTAAGTATTTTTGCAAATACAAATGAAGCTAACGCTACTACAATAGGGGGAAGCCAATAGGTAAAAAGTTGCAATGCCTCGTTAATAATTTCGCTTTGTGTGCAAAAAACAGCTTCGTATCTGAAACTAAAACTAATAAAAAGCAGTGCAGGGGAAAAAGCTGTAAAAAAATATGCGACACGAAACAACAGGCTTGTACCAAATAGCATTATTAAAACCTACCTTTTGCCAAAATTATCGGCACATTAGCGAGGCAGACCGCAGAAAACGGTGATACCTCCGGGATGCGAGAAGCTATTTAATCGGGTAAGGGGTAGCGATTTTGGCAACATCATCAATTTCAATTCGATATTTTCTCAACCCCTGTTTTGTTGCGATTTCGTTCAATAGCTCAAAGGTACTATCTTCCATGTTTTCACCAAAGTAAATTGCGGTTGGGGTAAATGGGATTTCTGAATAGTTGGGTGAAGTTTTATTTGTTTCGGGGGTCAAAAGTCGCCACTCGTTTTCCTTCTCATATTTTTTCCTTTTGTAGGCATACCCCTTCAAATAAAATAATTCATCATAGAGGGTGGTAAATCTACGCTTTGCGAAATACCACTCCCAAAACTTCGACAACCCGTGTTCTTTCAATACTTGCAGGGGCAACTCATTTGCAATATTTAATAGTGCGAAGCTGGTTGCGTTATATTCTGCTCCATAGATTACTGGAAACACACGACATTTTTTCGGTAGACTGACGGAAAAATCGTATTCCAGTGCGAAGCCTTTATGATTATCTGTGTATTCAGCCCACATACGGTACTCGCTTACGCTTTCGCAAAAACAAGCGATATATCGTGTATGCTGCAACTCGTCATAAACTTTTCCTCGCAGTGCTTGGATTTGCTTGTCAAGATTTTTCCTTACGGCCTTATAGGAGCGTTGCAATGAGCGTATTGAATCAGGTTTTTTAACAAATTTTAGTCCGAAACCAAGAACAAGTCTAACAAGCAAAGGAACGCTTTTAATCGCAAATTGGGGGATTTCCGACACGCCTTTGTTATTTTTCGCCCATTCTGCCAATGCTTTGAACGAAGGGAAATATTTATTTATGTTCATTTTTATGAATGAACTATCGAATTTAATCAACGAATCAAGTTTGTCCTTCATTTTGTGTGGCTTCGTAACGGATATGTGTCCATTTTTTAATGCTTCGATATAGTGTTTGTCTGCTGTACGGTAACGAAATAAAGGACACGGCATATTTTCTTTCAAAAAATCGTCAATTTGCCTTCCTTTGATTGCTTTTTCGCGATTACTGTCGCTTGTCGGTATTACTGTTTCACACAGAAGTTTGTGAAAATCGCCTCTAATGTCAGTGCTTGTACTGCCGACTGTTCCCTTGCTCATAGCAACTTCATCTCAATATCCCTATCACGAAGGATATAGTGTGCGTTTGACATTGCGGTGCTGTCCTCGAAGGCTTCTTCGGCGGCGATAATTTTGGCGGGGGCTAGGTCGCAGAAGGCGGTTATATCTTCGGGGGTGATGCCGAAGTGTAGGCAGACGAGGCAGGGTGAAATATCCGAACCGTTGGAGCGAAGCCACGGTTGCAAGGATTTTAGAACGGAAGGAATACGTTGGGCATACTGAGAACAAGAAAAGCTATGTCTTGTCCTACAAGACAAAAAAGCGTATTTTCAACGATGAAGCCGACCGCCTACTATTTCTAAACACCCACGACCCCATCGTGGACGAGCAAACATTTGAAATTGTGCAAGCCATCCGTAAAAACAGGAGAAGACCAACAAAAATGGGCGAACAACCGATGTTTAGCGGTCTAATCTACTGTTATGACTGCGGAGCTTCGCAATATCTTTTCAGAGGAACAACCATTGACCCAAGCCAGTTTACCTATAACTGCGGAACATATCGTGGCAAGCAACGCCACAAATGCACACCGCATGGCATAAGGGTTGTGGTGCTTGAACAGTTGGTGATGGAACACATCAACATGGTAACAAGCTATGTAGCCGAAAATGAAAAGGTGTTTGCGGAATCGTTGATGAAGAAAATACAAGCTGTCAAAAAATCCGAAACAGCTAGTAAAAAGCGTGAATACGACAAAGCAAAGCGGCGCGTTATCGAACTCGACAGGCTTTTCACCCAGCTTTATGAGGACAGGACACTCGGTTCACTCTCGGAAGAACGTTTCACAAAGATGACAGCGAATTATGAACAAGAACAAACCCAACTCACCGAAACAATCACTGCTTACGAAAAAGAGCAGTCCGAAACAGCGGAAACATTTTCGGGCATCGACAAATTTCTGAAAATCGCGCAGAAATATCTAAACCTACAAGAACTCAACGGCACAATACTCCATGAACTTGTAGAAAAGATAGTCGTGCATGAAAAAGTGAAAAGTAACGGTAAAACAACACAGCAAGTTGACATTCATTACAATTTTGTGGGTGTCGTGGAGGTTGATTAACATGGTAGCAACAGCAAGAACAAAACTAAATCAAACACGGCGGGGATTCAACTTCCCCGCCTGTGATTCGATATATCGTTATCAAGCACCATACAACACAGGCAACGACTTTGTGTACAACGACAACTTCACCGACCCAATCGCCCATTACAAAGAAATCACATTTTCAGCGGCTCTGCCACCACCGCCCACGCCGTAATGCAACTAAACGCCGAGGACGGCGGCAACCGCCGTTTCATCATGGTGCAACTACCCGAAATCACAGACGAAAAATCCGAAGCCTACAAAGCGGGCTACAAAAATATCTGCGAAATAGGCAAAGAACGTATACGTCGCGCCGGGGCAAAAATCACCGCCGAATGGCAAGAAAAACACACCCAAGCCACAATCGGCGAAAACCCCGAACAATCCCCACCCGACACAGGCTTCCGCACACTCAAACTCGACACCTCCAACCTCTACGCATGGGACGGAACGCCCATTACAGCCAACACAGACGAAGAACGCCTACAAGTTTTATGGGACAGAATGGCGCAACGCGACAAAACCATAAAACGCGACCGCTCCGACTTGGATATGGTCTTTGAAGTCATACTAAAAATGGGAATCCACCTTGATTATGTAGTGTCCGAAATAACCGTCGGCTCTAAAAAATGCTACTCCATTGGCGAACGCCCCTTTGAAACAAGCCAAGATTGCCTAATTCTCCTGTGGCCATGCCCTTTTGTTCGTGGGGAGTAGCGATACCCTCTTGCGTAAAAATTCTCGCAATCTGTGCGGGGCCAAGACCGCTAACGCAAAGGTCAAATATCCGCTTAACTATCGGTGCAGTCTTATCGTTGATTATAAGACGCTCCGTAGCCTTGCAGTAATCATAACCATAAGGCGTTAATGCACCATTCACACGCTTGCCCTGTTTGGCTTGCATATCCTTAACCGCCCGTACCTTGCGACTTGTATCACGCACATGGAAATCATTGAAAAGATTGCGAAATACTGCAATGTCATTTTCGCCCTTATTACTGTCTACTCCATCACCAATTGCAATGAAACGCACGTTGTTTTTGGGGAAAATAATTTCTGTGAACATACCCATTTGGATGTACTCGCGCCCCAAGCGACTGAGGTCTTTTACGACAATAATTCCAACCTCGCCATTTTCAACCATGTGTAGCATACGCTGAAATTGTGGGCGATTGCTGAAATCTGCACCCGAGTAACCATCATCCACAAATTCCATAATATTGGAAAATCCGTGGTCATGGGCATATTGGGTTAAGATTTGCCGTTGGTGTACGATACTGTCAGACTCGTTTGCACCTCCATCGTCCGAACTAAGGCGCATATACAGGGCAGTCTTGCGCACTGTATTCGTCTGCATTGCCATTGTTGCCACATTTGCCATTATAGACGGTGGCGCTTTCTGTACTGCTCGTTTGTCTGTAATCATACAAGCACACCTTCCTTTGCTTGTAGCTCACAGCCCAAATTGTTTTGAGATATGCTTCCATTATAACATACCGTTGGAGAAAAAGCCGCTGTTTTTTGAAAATAATCGAAATTATTTTCGGTTTTATCATTGAGGTAACTTGCCAAATCCTTCTCCATCAAACGAAACAAAGCAGAGGGTAGGCTAATTCCAGCTCCCTCTGCTCGATATATTCCATTCGTTATGTACGTTGTTCTGCCAATTTTAGTTTCTTGTCGCAGAAATCACTTCCTTTCTTTATGCTCCTGTTGTGTTGATTACAGGTTGCATTTTGCCTTTTAGATTTTTTGTAGGCAACACATTCTCATTATAGCATACAGTAGACAACGAAGCAAGAATCAAATTTCGACAAATCGAACAAAAATACGATTTATTATTGAAATCTTTCGTGCAGTGTGCTATACTGTACTTATAGAGAATTATGGTAACGGAGGAGGTGGCAACACATCATGAAAATCTTATCATTATTTAGCGGGGCTGGCGGATTGGATTTAGGCTTGGCTCAAGCTGGGCATGAGATTATTTGGGCAAATGACATTGATGCAGATGCAGTTGCCACCTATAGTAAAAATATCGGAACTAATATTGTTTGTGCAGATATTAAGGATATTAGCCTATATGATATGCCAAACAATGCAGATGTCGTTGTTGGCGGGTTTCCCTGTCAAGGATTTTCGCAAGCAAACCTGCGACGGAGCATAGATGACGAGAGGAATATATTATACAAGTTTTTTTATGAGACTATAAAAGCGAAACAGCCTAGGTTTTTTATTGCGGAAAATGTGAAGGGAATTTTAAGTCTTGGGGGTGGCTCCGCCATCGCTCAAATCGAAGCCGATTTTAGAGAAGCTGGATACATAACAACAGTAAATCTCGTTCATTTGGCTGATTACGGAGTTCCCCAAACTAGGCAGAGGGTTTTTATACTCGGACAACGCAAGGATGTTGCTGAAAAAATGCTCCTGAATATCCCTAATAAGACTAATGGAAAAAATGGCGAGCCTTTGCCTTGGGTGTCCATTAAGAGTGCATTGGAGCATTATCCAGAGCCAACAGAGCCAAACGACTACCTTAACCACATATGCTCGACATATAAAGTTGAATACCGCAATTTTACAGGCCACCGCAAAACTGACCCCGATAAACCTTCACCAACAATCCTTGCAAGAGGCAACGGTAAGGGCGGTGTATGTGCGATACCTCACTACAATGGCAAAAGACGGCTAACAATAAGAGAAAGTGCCACGATACAGACATTCCCCGAAACATTTGAGTTTATTGGGCAAATGAACTCCTGTTATCGGCAAATCGGAAATGCTGTGCCTGTAAAGTTTGCCCATATGCTAGGCGAAGAATTAAGAAGATTGGAGCGTGAATTGTTATGAAAATAGTGTCTCTTTTTAGTGGAGCTGGCGGTCTTGACCTTGGTTTCAAAATGGCTGGACACGAAATAATATGGGCTAATGACCTTTTTTCTGATGCTGTTGACACCTATCGCAACAATCTAGGAAACCACATTTTATTGGAAGATGTAACGGCGATAAGCGTTGAAAATGTTCCCGATTGCGATATGATTATTGGTGGATTTCCATGCCAAGGATTTTCTGTTGCGAACACCAAGCGAAGCGTTGATGATGAAAGAAACCAACTATACAAACAATTTCTTAGGTTGGCACAGGCGAAAAAACCTAAATTTTTCTTAGCTGAAAATGTCAAAGGGATTATGAGCCTTGCTAAAGGTAAAATATTAGAAATGATAATAAATGATTTTAAGAGTATAGGCTATAATGTGGAAGCCAAGCTACTTAATGCGGCCGATTTTGGTGTTCCGCAATTACGACAGCGTGTATTTATAGTTGGCGTAAGAAATGATATTGATTTTTCATTTCAATTTCCAAACGAAACCCACAGCGAAACTGGTAACGATGATTTAGATAAATGGGTTACTGTTGGCAAGGCGTTGTCAAGTGTGCCATGCCCTGATAAGCCCAATGACCTTCCGAATCACGAATACTCTAAATATAAATTGCGATTTAATGGATATATAGGGCATCGCACCATTGACCCAGAAAGACCTGCTCCAACTGTAACGGCTCGTGGAGATGATAAAGGTGGCGTTGTCGTGTTGCACCACCCCAGTAACGAGCGTAGAATGTCATGTAGGGAGTTAGCTGTAGTGCAGAGTTTTCCGCTTGATTATGCTTTTTCTGGAACTCGCTCATCGGTTTATAGACAAATCGGTAATGCCGTACCTCCATTGCTTGCATATGCAATGGCGAAGCAGTTTGATGTAAGTTCGGAGGGATAGCCATGTTGCCACAAAATTATATACCCAAAAAGCCATTCCCTGACTTCAAATGGAAGTGGGCAAGCCTACAATGCACCGAAGGGTTAAATGACCCCGTTGTTCTGTTGGGCGTTCTCTTTCGTATGAGAAAATTAGAGGGGCAGGGCGTGAAATATAGCTCAGAAGAATTTGCACACGAATTGCGTGAATTATCGAAAGATGTTAAAGATTCTGTTGGAGTTGACCTTCACCGTCGTACTGGAGACCGTAACTTAATACGAAATTCAGGTCAATATTGGCGGGCGGTGGGCTTGCTGGAAGATGGAGACCGAAGTGGCAAGATTAGTTTGACAGAATTTGGGCGGCGTGTAGCCGACCATGATATATCACAAACAGAATTTGCCGCCATAACAATCCAAACTTTTAAGTTACCAAATGCAAAAATACAATCATCTGATGAAGTTAAGCAATGGCTTGATAATGGGCTATTGCTCTATCCATTGCGAACGCTCTTGTCTGTGATGCGTAAGCTACAGGAGTTAGAGCAAGGCTACATCACCACCGAGGAATTGATAAAAATTATCATTCCTCTATCTGGTGTTGGGGCTAAAATTGAAGATTATGTGAATTTTATACTTTGGTATAGGGCTAGCGACATTACTTTAATTGGCTGGCCTGATTGTGTTCCGAGGGATAATGACCTACGAATTGCCAGAGAGTATTTGTTGTTTTTGTCGCATTATGGGTATACAGTTCGTTCCGAAGGCAAAACACGCCTAAATGAACAGTATGCCTACAATGCTACGATTGATGATGAAATCGTTGCAATCCTTGCCGAACCACCAAAAGACGAGACATTGCAAGAAGCCATAATACAAATTCGTAAAACAGACATAACTTCGGAAATTGAGAGAAAGCGTGTCGAATATCAGAGGAAGAGCCGACCGAACCAAGCAAGGTTTAGAAAAGAAATTTTGAAGGCTTATGGTCGATGTGTCATAACCAACGTAATGATGCCCGAAGTATTGGAAGCGGCACACATAAAACCCTTCAAATACAAGGGCGAGGACACAGTTGCGAATGGCTTTGCTATGCGAATGGATGTTCATTTGTTGTTTGATGCAGGGCATCTGCGTATTTCGGAAAATGGCGAAGTACACCTATCCACTCGTGCCAGAATGGACTACGGAGCAACAATTCCACCGAGGATTGTGCTACCTGAATTTACAAGCAAAGAATTTTTGCGTTGGCGATGGGATAACTACAATGGAATTTAGCTTTCATGCGGAATCATATAATTTAGAATAACTTGAAAAGGGGTGGCGAGCTTGAAATCTTCAAACGCTTCTGCATCCGCTTTTGGCTGGGATTTCCAAAGTAATGCCGCCATCATGCTTATGCTTAAAAATATTTCACAAGCTACCAAGGTTAAAGTAGAAGGACAAACAGAGGATATTGAGATTACTTTTTCAGATGGCAAGATGCTGATGTCACAGGCTAAATCAGTTATGCGGATAGATGATTACAGTAATGTTAAAGGTAATTTAGAAAAAGGATTGAAAACTCTTAATAACGCTGCAAAATTAAGTGATGTAGAACAGCTTGTTTTCATTACTAATTCACCGAATCCTTTTAACGATATTCTTACTGTGTCTCATTTTAGTAGCCCTATAAATATAGTGGCTTTTTCGGTGTTACATACCAACGCTCAACAAATAGTAAATGATATTTGTTCTGCGAACGGATATCATTTTGATAAAGAAATGCTGTCTATTTGTGTAATGCAATTTCACGGAGAAGATGAAAACGAGCGATACAAGGTTTTATCGGACTTAACAACCCAATTTTTGAATAGCCTTGGTGCTTATAAAATCTCAACGAGCCAGTTGCTCACATTATGGCAACATTCTTTTGCTGTGAATGCTACAAAAAAAGTAACATCAATTACTAAGCAAAGCATGGTCTGGCCTGTTATTGCCATACTTTGCGAGGTAAGCGAAGAAGATGCAGAACTACAGGACTATGACGAAAATGATGTTGAGGAAATTTTGCAAAAATACAAGAGTGTAATAAATAACAACAGCGAACGTTTTGAATTTGTTTCTCGCGTTCTTAATGATTATAGCGAATATTCTCCCGAGTTGAAATCAAAGGAACGAACGCAAAACTTCATTAACGAGAAATGGAGCAACTACGAAGATTGTTTTGACTTAAAAAGTGCCGACACATCCACGAAAGAGATAGTTATTCGATTAACAATAGCCAACGTCTTACGAAGTCGCAAAGTGATAACAGAAATAAAAGGCAAGGTGAAACTATGAGAATAACTTCATTACAAGTCAATGCTACCCAATTAACCATCTTGGGTGAAAATGAAATAGTGTTTACATTTGACAAAGGTGTAAGCATTATTTTTAGCACAGAGAATAGCGTTGGCAAAACAACATTGCTACGGTTGATGATGTACGCCCTTGGTTACAAAATACCAAATACTCGTGGCATACGTTTTTCAAGCTATGAAACGATTTTAACCGTTGATACAGAAAGCAATGGAGTTTGCACCCTTACAAGAAACAAAGATTATATAGTGCTAGAACAAAGCGGAACAGAAAAGGGCTATTCTTTGCCAGTTGAACAAGTTGAGCTACATTCTCATATTTTTGGCATCTCAAATCCTGAAGTTGTTGAAAACTTACTAGGGGCTTTTTATGTTGACCAAGAAAAAGGTTGGACTTTGTTGAACCGCGGAAAAGTGATTGGAAGTATTCGTTTTTCCATTGAATCTCTATTGCGTGGTCTGTCCAATAAATCCAATGTTGAGTTGTCAATAAGGCTTTCTGTTGTTAATCGTGAGATACGCAAATACAAGCATATGCTTGATGTGGCTGCCTACAATGCTGAAATAAATAAATTGGGTGAGGTTTCTTTTATTGATTCCCCAGCCGAGGAAATTGAAAATGCGTTAGAAGCATTATACTCAGAGAAAAAGCCTTTAGAAGATGAACTGAAAAGATTAAAAAGTGTAATCCGAAAAAATACTGATTTTGAAAGATATATTACATCTTTTAAGTTGCGAGTGAAATCACCCAGCGATGAGGTTGTTCCCGTTAATAAGGATACTTTAATTGGATATGGTGATACCGCTGATTTGCTTGTGGCAAAACAAAAAATTATTTTCGGTCAAATTTCAGCTGTTGACCGGAAAATTGATTTGTTAAAATCTCAACAAGAAAAGGAAAATACGTTATTTGATATAAAATCAGGAATACAACAATTTGATTCCGAAATTACCAAAATTACAGTTGACACGTTGGCTACGCAAAAGGTGATTGATGCCTTACGGAAAGAAAGAGCATTTTTAGAAGATAACATTATCAAAAGTGTTAAGCGTGATAGTAAACTTGTAGGCGAATTGCATAAGATGATTTCGACTTATGCAGTTAGGCTTGGGTTAGACGAAAAATATGTTAGTGAAAAAAATGACTACATTTTTACCGATGACCTTAAAACTCTGTCGGGAGCCATTTTTCATAAAGTGGTTTTCGCATTTAAGGTTTCGTATGTAAAACTTATCCGTAATCACACGAATGTTGTGCTACCTATTATTTTAGATTCGCCTAGTGGTCGTGAAGTTAGCAAAGAAAATATTGGAGAAATGATGGCGATTATCTCTGATGATTTTTCCGACCATCAAATAATTATTGCATCAATTCACAATGATTACGATTTTACAAATAAAAACGTAATCGAATTGCGAGACAGACTACTTCCATTTTGATTGACTATGTTACAACTGCTTAAAGCGGCATCATATATCTGCAAGCAATGTCTGTGTTACCACACAGCCGCTTGCGAGGGAGTACCCTCGACCCCCAAATCCAATTCATCGTATATGCGCAAGCAGTGTATGTGCGCACACACATACGGCTTGCGCAGGGTTTCACCCCACGACCCCATTTGCAAAATTGCTCGCATGACCTCACAATTTTGCAAATTCAAAAAGTGCGGGCGCACTTTTTGTTAAGCGTTCCGCTACTAAAATCAGTAATTCAAATTATGAGTGCGCTTGCAAATTT
>JGI24703J35330_11748272_pt1 | contig 12909 bp, 11 predicted proteins | sample TergutNt197P1_FD_35330 | JGI IMG/M metagenome (IMG submission 35330) | reverse complement strand
GCCTATGCCTTGTAAGCGGTTCGCTAATTGCCACGGGAAACGTTCGCCTGCGGCTCACTGTGCGCCTATCGCTCACCACAAGGCATTTTACGGCGTGTCGTTATTTTTGAACTCTTGATTCGCGTTGTAAGTCGGTAACCGAAGTGAAGTCTTCGGAAAAAACAAGGGAGGTTTTAAAGTGAGTAAAATGAAAATGCGCACAAAAATTAGGGGGGGACTGCTTTTAGTTTTTCTTATCTCAATGCTTGTTGGTGTTTACGGTGCCATTGCCGTAGGGCGTATTACTAACTACATCGCTCGAATGGAAACATTAACACACGCCACCAATCAAGCCAACAACATGGTAATAGCGCACCATATATGGGTTTCTCGCATAACCGAGGCATTTATGTTCGGCACGGATTTTCCGGGCGGGTTAGACCCGACAACTTGCATTTGGGGTGCGTGGCGGTACACCGACCAAATCTACGATATAGACGACCCTCTTATCATGGAGATTATACGCTCCATTGACCACCCACATGCGCGTTTGCATCTGGACGGGGCTGAGGCTTTGCGCCTTCGTGCAGAAGGTCAATATGATGAAGCTTTCGCGCTTTTGCAAAACGTGGTTCTTCCTTACGGTGCCGTATCAACTGCCAATATCACCGCATTAAGCGACCGCTATCACGAGCTGTGGAGCGATGTACGCGAGGATTTAAGGTTGGTTGGCGGCGAGGTTATGAGGACAGTTATTATCATTTTCGTTGTTGCGCTTGGTGCATTCTTCCTGCTGAGTTATCTAATCCCCAAAAGCATACTTAAACCGGTTAATTATCTTGTTCGCCTTGTATCCGATGTTACAAACGGCAAGATGAACTTCAACCGCGATATTGACATTGTTGATGACGAAATAGGACGCCTTACCAAAGACACCTATGCCCTTGCAGATGTAATAAGGGGCTTGGTGGACGATTTGGTAAAAATGAAGAATGAATTTATCATAGCCGGAAATTTTGAATACAAGGTTGACGTTAACAAGTACCAAAATTCTTTCAGGGAGATGATTACAGACGTTCATGATATCGTTGACGACCAGTTAAGCGCGATTATGATGTTGCTTAACAGCCTAAACAGCATGAAGGAAGGAAACTTCGATATAGAAATCACGGATTTGCCCGGCAAAAAAATGGTTCTGCCCGAAACCTTGCGAGCTGTTCTTTCCAATATAAAAGGTGTCACAATGGAAATAGGCAATATGATTGACGCAGCGGTAGTCAAGGGCGACTTAAACTTCAAAACAGATGTTGAACGTTACAAGGGCGACTGGCAAAAAATCATGATTGGGCTTAACGATATTGCAAAAGCGGTAGATGAGCCCCTCAAAGTTATCGCGATGGCAATGGAAGAAATGAAATACGGCAATATGGATTTAAACAAAATTGATTCAAAAATAAGGGCAGCTGGTTTCAATTCAAGCGCGGACAGTTATAGAGGAGCATTTAAGCATATCGTGGATGTTTATGACGATGTTATCACAGAAACTTCCTCTTACCTTGGTGAAATTGACGATGTATTGGCGAAAATAGCTGAAGGTGACTTGCGTGCCAGAATTGAGCGTGAATATGTTGGTTCGTATGATTCAATCAAACGCTCTGTAAACAACATCGGTCGTACCTTGCACAAAACAATGTCGGAGATTGATTCCGCTTCAGACCAAGTGTTAATGGGTGCTAAACAAATTTCAACATCCGCAATGGACTTGGCAAACGGCGCGTCTCAGCAAGCGGGTTCTGTGCAACATCTTAACGCAAGCATTGACATGATTACACGGCAAACCAAGCTGAATGCCGATAACGCAAACGAAGCATCAACACTTTCTAACCAATCTACAAAAAATGCCAACGAGGGCAATGCCGCTATGATGCAAATGCTTGAGGCCATGGTGCAAATCAAGGAATCCAGCAGTGGAATTTCACGCATAAATAAAGTAATACAAGACATTGCTTTCCAAACAAATCTGCTTGCCTTAAACGCCGCCGTTGAGGCCGCGAGGGCGGGAGAACATGGTAAAGGGTTTGCAGTTGTTGCCGAAGAAGTAAGGGGATTGGCGGCTCGCTCACAAGAAGCTTCTTCCGAAACAACAGGGCTTATCGAAGAATCAATAAACCGCGTAGACAATGGTTCGGGTATCGCGGAAACTACGGCTCAATCCCTTGACATTATCGTAAAAAGTGCCGAGGAAGTTTTGGGGCGCATCAACAACATTTCCGCTTCTTCCAAGGAACAGGCAGAAGCGGTTGAGCAGGTGAGTATTGGCGTAGGGCAAATATCTGCCGTTGTGCAGAGTAATTCTGCGGCATCGGAGGAAACTGCCGCCGCCGCCCAGCAGTTAACCTCGCAATCAGAGTTGCTTAGACAGCTCGTGTCATACTTCAAATTATAGTTTTTAGAAGTCGCCTAGAGGCAACCTCCGAAATGGGTTCGCCTGATGTGGCAAAAACGCCCGAAAACGCTCTGCTCGCGTTTTCGGGCGTTTTTGTTTTCGGGCGTTTTTGTTTTCGGGCGTTTTTGTTTTCGGGCGTTTTTGTTTTCGGGCGTTTTGCCGCTGTGGCTCACCGTTTTCCTGCGTGGAAGGCAAATGCAATGTTTACAAAACACGCGCCAAAAATGATATAATTCAGTAGGCGGGAAGTTCCCCTCGAAGAAATTTTATGGAGGTATTCCAATGTACAGAAAAATCGAAAATAGCCCGCGCATGACAGACAATGAGGCTCGCCAAGCCTATCCCGACGATTCAACAACAATGGCACAAGTAGAATATAAGGTAGACACCGGCGCAAATTGCACCACCATAAGCAAAAAACGTCTTGCTGAACTTGGTTATGATGAAAACCGGATAAAATCCGGCAAACTACTTACAGGCAGTGAACGCCCAACCGCCGCTACGGGCTTACCCGTATCCGTGTAAATCCGTTTAATCCGTGTTAAGTATTTGAATTATTCACAGGGGGGAAATTGGGGAAAACGGTGTAATACGTTTCCCCCGAAATCCCTGTAAATTCAGCCTTTTCATCTAATCGAGCAAAACGCCGTAAAACGGTTTTAATTTCCGTAAAGGGTAAATTAAAGGGTATAAAATTATTCACGGTCAACCTCTGCTTTTAGCCGTTTGACTGTTTTCATGTCAAGCCCAGTGTGGCGAATAACCATATCAAGCGGGAATTTATCCCTTAGTTGGTTTTTTGCAATTTCGTTTGCTTTTTCATTAACTTTTTCATCAATCCTACCGTCTACATACCTTTCAAGAACATCGCACATTCTAAGCACCTCCAAGAGTTTTAGTCTATCGGCTTCGTTCAGATGCTTGCTTGTGAAAGCGTAAGCCGCCGCTATGCAAGCATCCCGTTTTGTTTCATTGGGAATTTTTTGTGCCAATCTTATTGTGTTTTCGGCTAGTTCCCTTCGCGGCATGGTATGTTTCATCAGCGGAAGGAGAACCAAATTTAGCAAATCTACGTCCGTCAATTCCTGTCCGGAAATTAGCTTTGCTTCGAGTTCAGAAAAAATGGTGTTTCCGTCATAGTTGCCCATTAAGATTATATTCGGATTATACTCCAAAGACCCGATTTTTAATCCTTTGGGCTTCCGTTTCACCTCGGCGGTATAAATCAAAACCGTTTGGATTAACCGCCCGTCCCGCTCGTACAAACGCAAATCATACCCCGCGCATTTTTGCATTGCGTTTTTGTGCCTACGCCCTGTCACGAATGCAAAATGCAAATATGAATTATCCTCCAACAGGAAAACCACATCTGCTGCACCCCCTGCCACTTCCACCGCAGGAAGTTCGGGGTTGATGATTTCTTTGATTGGTGAAGTTTTGATTCCGTAAAATTCCAACGTGGCATTGCGGAACAAGCCACTTGCGTATTTTTGAATGATGTCATTGACGTGCTTTGTTATTTTTGGGGTCAGGGTGAATCACCGTCCTTAGCTATCAATGACAATTCTTTAGATTTATATGATTTAAGGATTTTGGACATTACCTGTCGGAATTCCAAAACCCTATCCTCTGGAATTGGCTGTAGCAAAATCTTATGGCCAACCTCTATTTCCTTACATTCCCTAAATTCGAGCGGCAAATTCGCGCTGAACATTGCGGGCTATGGTTTTTTGTGCCGATGACTCGCGTTTATCGTATAATTTTTTGCCCTTTGCCAACGCAATGTCAATTTTTACATAGCACCGGGAGAAGTAGGCTTTAATCGGCACAATTGTGTAGCCTGCCGTTGTTACACCGGCGCGAAGCTTGTTAATTTCTTTGCGATTCAAAAGAAGCCGCCGCCGCCGGGTGGGTTCAAGGTTAAAGATGTTCCCATGGGAGTAGGGGGAAATATGCATTCCTTCGATGAATGCCGAGCCGCCTTCGATTTTTATATAGCTTTCTTTCAGGTTGCACCGCCCTGCCCGCATGGATTTCACCTCTGTGCCGGAAAGGGCGATTCCCGCCTGGAAAGTCTCCTCTATAAAAAACTCGTGGTACGCCTTTTTGTTTGTAGCTATTAGTCGCACAGATTTTTCTTTCATAAAATACCTCTCCTAAGCTGCGTCTTTTTTACCCCTCAGCATCATAAACCAAGTCGAACCCGAAAGGCACACGGAAGAATACGCACCAAAAAGCAGGCCTACCATGATGGGCAAGGTAAAATCGCGAATTGTAGCAACGCCTATAATATACAGCATAAACACCGCGATAAATGACGAAACAGTGGAGAAAATTGTGCGACGAAGTGTTTGAGTAACGCTTGTATTAATAAGAACAGCCGGGGTTGCTTTTGGCATACGAGCGCGGTTTTCGCGGATGCGGTCGAAAATGATAATTGTGGCGTTAATCGAATAACCCAAGGTGGTAAGCATAACGGCTATAAATGCGTAATTAAGCGGAATGCGCAAGATGGCGTAAACGCAAAGCACAACAAGTGCGTCGTGAAGCTGGGCAATAACCGCGCTTGCCCCTGTGCGGAAGTCGCGGAAGCGGATGGAAATATAAATAAGCATACAAAAACTTGCTACAATCACAGCCATTATTGCCGATTGCCGCATTGCCTCACTTACTGCGGGCGAAACATCCGAATAGGTGAAATCGTCGGGTGTAAGGTTTTGGAATTCGTCCATCATTTCAGCCATAAGTTGCCTGCGAATTTCACCGTCAACCTGAGTTGTGCGAATCATAATGCCGTCTGCCGCCGTGCCAACGCCCATTATCCGCTGAACCTGCGGCGCAGATTCACCCGTTACGCGCCTTACAATTTCTTCTATTTGGCTGTTCTCAAAGTCTTCATGCATCTCAATCTCGAAGGATGTACCGCCGGAAAATTCTACATCAAGATTAAAAGCCCCGTCGCCGCTTGTGGCATGAAATATGATAAATGCCGCGCCAATTGCCAAAATTGCTGCCGAAAACCCAAAATAAAGCCTGCGTTTTTCCACAATCGGTTTTGGGGTAAAGTCCGACTCAACCTCAATTTTTTTCTCTGCCTCGGCTTTTGCAAGTGCGGCTTTTTGTTTCTTGGAAATTATATGTTTGTCTTTTACAATGCCCAAGTCCATCAACGAAGTCGTAATTATGCGTGTAACAACAAGGCATGTAAACATGCTTACCAAAATACCGATTATAAGCATTTGTGCAAAACCCATAATCGGGCCGGTGCCCAGCCAAAAAAGCACAATACCTGCAATAAGCGTGGTAACATTGCTGTCTACAATAGCGGGAAGTGCGCGCTTGAACCCTGTGCGCATTGCCGAACGCAGGGTTTTGCCTATTGCGACTTCTTCACGAATACGCTCGAAAATAACAATATTGGCATCTGTAGCCATTCCAATCGAAAGAATAAGCCCCGCAATACCCGGCAAAGAAACCGTTATTCCCAAGCCCGAGATTATGAGCAAAACAAGGCTTACATAAATAATAAGGGCAAGGTCGGCACAAAGCCCCATTGTGCGGTAAAAAACAGCCATAAACACCAAAACAAGAAACAGACCTATTGAACCTGCAATAATGCTTGTCCTTAGTGCGTCTGCGCCAAGCCGCGCACCGATTCTGTTTACGCTGATATCTGTAAGGCTGAAAGGCAGAGAACCCTGCTCTATTTGGTTTGCAAGCGTGAGTGCGGTTTCCATGTTAATGCCCGGCCCCGAGATTACCGCACTGCCCCCCGTAATCGCCTCGGTTACATTGGCTTCGCTTATTAATTCGTCGTCCATAAAAATCCTTATTAGGCGGCCGATATTGTTTTGCGTTGCTTGGGCAAAAAGTTGCGTTCCCTCTGCGTCGAAATCAAGGCTTACAACCACGCCTTGGTCCGGCGTAACCATTCGCGCAGCACGGGAAACATTTGCACCCGTAAGCAGTTCGTTCCAATCTTCGTCCAAAAAAACAAGTCTTGCCGTTGCCCCTATTTCTGCAACAGCGGCCTCCGGGTCGTCTACGCCCGGAATATCCACGCGAATTTGCCCCGCACCTTCTTGCGTAACATCGGCCTCGGTATAATTGCGCCTGTCTAACCGCCCGCGCAAAAGGGCTTGCGCCGCGTTCATGTCCGCAGACGTTGGGTTGTCTATATCCGCTTCATACAAAATACTTACCCCGCCGCGTAAATCCAGCCCCTGTCTGATATTTGCCACTCCAAAAAGTCGAACAGATTCATATTCCTCTGTATCCTCGTTAAAAACCCTGCCGCCTGTGGGAATCCCAAAAGCGTTAAGCAGTATAAGCCCTGCCGTCCCAAGCAGAATTAACAATAAAACCATTTTGCCTTTCATTTTTCGTCCTCCTATAAATCGTTCCAGTTCCTTAGTGGTAACACTGTTAAAATTTCAACCGCACGATTATATCACAAAAATCCCCAAAGTTACATAAAATATACAAGGGCGTCTACGACAGGCGAATGAAGGTCAAAACCTTGGGGTTTCACCCCAAACCCCAGAAACTTTTGAAAAAGTTTCATCAAAACTTTAAATTAAAATCGTGCGTATGCACGATTTCGGATTTCAAAGTTAAAGTTTTTGCCCCGCTTTTTTCAAAAAGCGGGTGGGAGTTTGAGGGTGAAGCCCTCAAGGTTTTGACCTTCATGCATTTGTCGTGCAAGTTAGTCCCAAGTATAAAAAACGGAGTTTTGCCATGTTCCCGATAATAGAAGCGGCTGTGCTTGCGTCAAGCCTTTCGATTGACGCGCTAACGGCCGGGTTTGCATACGGAAGCAAAAAAATTCGCATTCCAATGCTGTCGCTGCAAATTATAAATTTGATTTGCTGCGCGATAATAGGTGCGGCAATGTTTTTTGGGCATCTGCTTAAACCGCTTATGCCGGAAGGGCTTGCGGCGGGAATTGCATTTGCTGTGTTATTTATCATGGGAATGGCAAAACTTTTGGACGGAATAATAAAAGCCCTGATACAAAAATACACAGGGCTTGATAAGGCGTTCAAGTTTTCGGCATTTGATATCCAGTTTATCTTGCACCTTTACGCCAACCCGGAAGCGGCGGATTCGGATGTTTCCGCGCATCTGTCCCCCACAGAAGCGGTCGCGCTGGCTGTTTCATTGTCTCTGGACGGCCTTGCCGTGGGTTTTGCCGCTGTTTTGGCGGGCGTTAACCCATGGGCATTGCTTGGCTGGTCGTTAATTACAAATATGGTTGCAATTTATGCCGGACAAAAAATCGGCCGTAAATTGGCCGATAAATTAGCATTTAATATTTCGTGGCTTGGCGGCGCAGTGCTTATCGCGCTTGCAGTCAGTCACATAATTTGAGCATTTTTTCGGAAACTTCAAAATTATTACGCGACAAAACATCGTAAACCCATTGCCAATTTTGCGCAGTATCATGTTCGTGGTTAAGCAGAATTGCTTTTTTTCGCACCCCTTCTTTTTCGCCTAAAGAATTATAAAATCTCAAAAACTCATTGTCCCTTACGGCAGGATTATTCGAGATAAAAAACGCAGTATTCGGCAAATTTTCATAGATATTAAGCACGCGCAAGCCGCCGCTTTGGGGCAAAAAAATAAAAAGAGAATCATTTTTGTCTGCCGCAAAAACGTACTTTCGGAACAAAATATGCTCGATGGTATCAAGTCTTTTTACTTTATGGATGCTGCCCGATAACATAATACCTATTCTTGCCATTACATCACAAATGCCGACGGGAAGCGCGGTCATAAAAAACCGCGAAAGCCCGCCGGCATTGGAGTTTTTAAAAATATTTCCGTCAAAAATATGGGTATTTTCGTTCATTTTTTCGCCTATCGGGAAGGTTTTTTGAACAAAGCCCCATCTGTCGCCGCGTAAAACGCCCGACTTTGAAATATTTTCCGGCGAAACATCGGCAAGCCTCACGACGGCTTTGCGCGTGTTTGCAACAAGCACAAGCGACGAAACCTTAATTTTGGGCAAATCAAAAACCGCGCCTTCAAATACATCTTCAGGCAAAGAAAAATAAGAGGTTTCCTTCCCGGGCGCAAACAACGTTACACCATGAAAGGAAACCTCTAACTTATGCCCTGACCTCATGCCCCTTTGTAACAATTTTTGGGGTTTCGGGTGTGCCAACAACACGCGCACCATTGTGCAAAATAACGTCTTTGTCGATAATCGCGTGTTCGACAACGCAGTTATTTCCTATATAAGTGCCCTCCATCAAAATAGAATTTGAAATTGTTGAGTGTTCGCCCGTGTAAACCCTGCGGAAAATCACGCAACGCGAAGCATGGCCGTTTAAAATCGCGCCGCTGCCTACAAGGCAGTTGTTAACGCTTGCCATAGTGTTGTATTTTGCGGGCGGCTCGTCCTTTGGTTTAGTTTTGATATAGGGATATTGCACCATAAAATCGTTACGAACATCACTGCGCAGGAAATCCATATTGCAATCAAAATACGAATGAATGCTGCCCAGATTACGCCAGTAACCGTCATAGCGGTATCCGTAAATGCGCAAACGCTTGCGATACCGCGAAAACAGGTCGCGCACAAGGTCATAACGACCCTCGGAAACGATTGTCTCAATCAACTCAATCAGCAGTGGCCGCGAAATAACATACACACCGATGGACGCCAAATCAGATTGCGGCTCAAGGGGTTTTTCTTCAAGGTCGGTCATGCGGTCTGCGGCGTCAAGCTCCATAACGCCATATTGGCGAATGTCGTCGTTATCGGGAACAAGACGGTACGCAATTGTAATATCTGCGTTTTTGCGTTCGTGATAAGCAATAAGTTCATTGTAATTCATTTTGTAAACGCAATCGCCGGACGAAATTATCACATAAGGCTCGTTACTGCGCCGTAAAAACGTAAGGTTTTGATAAATTGCGTCGGCAGTGCCGCGAAACCACATGGAGTTTTCGCCGCTTTGGTATGGCGAAAGTACAAACATGCCGCCTTGTTTGCTGCCCAAGTCCCACCATTTGGGGCTGGATAAATGGTCGTGCAAGCTGCGTGAATTGTACTGTGTGATAATCGCAACCTTTTGTATGCCGGAATTGGTCATATTGCTTAAAGGAAAGTCAATTGCGCGGTAGCAACTCCCTACGGGAAGCGCGGAAGTAGCACGGTTTTTTGTAAGTTCGCCCATGCGTTCGTTTTTACCGCCCGCTAAAATTACACCTACGGCCCTCATGCTCTCACTCCGTTCGCGTTAATTTTCTTTACGATACTTTGTCCGCTTTCAAGTACTTGGTCGGGATAATCTGCCGGCTCGGTTTTGCCGAAGACAACGCAGTTTTTGCCCACTTTAACCTTATCGGGGATGGAGGAAAATTCACCTACTACGGTAATTCCCGTATCATATATTTTAGGGCGGTGGACGTTTTCAATATTTTCGCCAACACCAAGATGCGCTTCCTCTCCGATTATGCATTCTACGTCAACGATACAACGTTCAATTACCGTTCCTTTGCCGATATAACAGCCCTCCATGAGGATGGAATCACGCACAACGGCGTTTTCATCAATAATAACCTCGGGCCCGAGAATTGAATTGAACACCTTGCCCAAAACCTCACAGCCTTCTGAGATTATACTGCCCTTTATTTCTGCCTGTGTGCCTGTGTAAAGTGGCGGTTGATGGTCAGAATCGGTATAGATTTTGTCAAAATTTTCGTACAAATTGAAGTCCGGCACGGTTTGAATCAAGTCCATATTTGCCATCCAGTAAGAGTCGACTGTTCCCACGTCTTTCCAGTATCCGCTGAAGGGGTATGCATACATGCGTTTACCTTCGGCAAGAAGCATCGGCAGAACATGTTTACCAAAGTCTGAATCCGGGTGGATTTTATTATCGCGTTCAAGGGCGTCGCGAAGAAGCTCCCATTTAAAGATGTAAATGCCCATGTTAATGAAGTTGCTTTTTGGTTGGGGAGGTTTTTCCTCAAATTCGTAAATGCGGTTGTCTTCGTGGATATTGATTACGCCGAAACGGCTTGCTTCCTCCCATGGCACGGTAAGTGCGGCAATGCTTACGTCGCACTTGTTTTGCTTATGAAAGTCTAACATTCGAGAATAGTCCATTTTATAAATGTGGTCGCCGCCCAGAACAAGCACATATTCGGGGTTATACTGGTCGATAAAATCCACGTTTTGGTAAATTGCGTCGGCTGTTCCCATGTACCAGTCGCCACTTTCGGTTTTCATGTGAGGCGCAAGAATTGTAACGCCGCCTATACGCCTGTCCAAATCCCAAGGTGTGCCAATGCCGATATGTTGGTTAAGTTGCAATGGTTGGTACTGAGTTAAAACGCCCACGGTGTCAACGCCGGAGTTGACACAATTGCTCATTGCAAAGTCAATAATCCTGTACTTTCCGCCAAACGGAACGGCCGGTTTTGCCTTATTAGAGGTAAGCACCCCTAAACGGCTGCCTTGTCCCCCGGCCAACAACATGGCAATCATTTCCTTTTTGCGCAAGTCGCTCACCCCTTCTTTTATTAAATTTATGTTACGTCAATTATTTCACCAAATATCCCCATAGTCAATATGTAAACGTCTTCAGTTTTCGATAAATTTTTTTAGCGGAATATTGATGAATATGGTAGTATCCGTGTAGGGCGAAGGGAGTTTTTGTCAATGCGTGAGAAAATACACTTAATCGGTGCTAAAAACATTCACTTTATAGGAATCGGCGGAATAAGCATGAGTGGGCTTGCAGAGATTTTGTTCCGCGATGGATACAATGTAAGCGGCTCAGACGATGTATTATCGGAAACAGTGAAACGGTTGAGCAAGATTGGAATAAAAACTTTTGTACCCAACTCTGCCGGAAATATTTCAGACGAAATTGACATGGTTGTGTACACCGCGGCTGTAAAGTTCGATAACCCGGAGTTTAAAATTGCTTCGGAAAAAGGAATTCCCTTGATTGAACGGGCGGCGTTAATCGGAATTATGCTGAAGGGATATGAAAACCCGGTTTGCGTTGCAGGTTCGCACGGAAAAACAACAACAACATCAATGCTTGCGGAAGTTACGTTAAACGCGGGGCTGGACCCTACAATTTCCATAGGTGGGCATATGAACCGCGACGGCATGAATTATCGCGTTGGCGAATCGTCGTATTTTGTGATGGAAGCTTGTGAGTACAGTAATAGTTTTCACCACTGGCATCCGCAAGTGGGAATCATTCTGAATATTGATGCCGACCATTTGGATTTTTTCGGAAACCTTGACAATGTGATTGCTTCATTCGCAAAATTTGCCGCAAATATCAGGCCGGAGGGCGCGCTGATTATTCAGCCCGATGTGCCGGGCTTTTGCGATGTAACAGACGGTTTGGCTTGCGAAGTAATAACATTCGGGCTTAAAAAAACCGGCGCGAGATTTTGGGCAGACAATATTCATTATAATGAAGGAATGCCTTCATTCGATATTATGGAACATGAAAATTTTATTGCAAAAGTGGATTTACCGTTGCCGGGGCAACATAATATGCTAAACGCGCTTGCATGTTTTGCGGCGGCGTACAAATTAGGTATTTCGCCCGAAATAGCTGCCCGGGCATTATGTAATATTTCGGGAACAAAACGCAGGTACGAGTATAAAGGCGAGTACAATGGCGTAAAAATCTATGATGATTACGCCCACCATCCGACCGAAATCAAATCATGCCTTGATGCAGTGCGCAAAAGTACGGGGTTTGAGCGCGAGCTAGAAAGTGGCAGAATAATCTGTTTATTCCAACCGCACACATACACGCGCACAAAAAATCATTTTGAGGATTTTGCAAAATCTTTTTCCGACGCAGACAAAATTATTCTTGTGCCGATTTACGCCGCAAGAGAACCTTTTGACCCGGCTATTTCCTCGGAAATGCTTGCGGAGAGCATCCGAAGCAATGGTGGCGATGCTGTTTCGGTTGAAAATTTTGACAAAGCGGGGAACTTTTTAAGAAAGGAATTGTACCCGGGTGACGTTTTAATCACGATGGGTGCGGGTGATGTATACGAAGTAGGGGATAAGTTATTACGCACAAAGTTATCCACAGTATCCACAGATGTTGATGAATAGCGGCTTTGCATTTGTCAAGCCCCAAAAAGTCCCGCAATCACTGAATCGCTTCTGCGAAACCCAGTGATTTCGGGCTTTTTTGTGGTATGGGAAAATTTTTCAACGTAAAAATGTGCAAAAAAAATGCTTGACAAATAAAAGTTATACCGCAAAGGCATGAAAAAACTGACATGTTGGTAAGTAAAGTTATCCCCGGTTTTATCCACAAAACTAACATATTTTGTGGATAAATAACTGTGTTCAAGCCTTTAAAAATGAGCTATTATGGGAGTGCTGAAAATCCCATGAGCTGTGCCAACACCGCAAGAAAATCCGCGGCTTTAGGCGGTTTTCTGAGGTGTGGCATATGCGAATGGATGATTTTTCAACACTC
>JGI24703J35330_11748273_pt1 | contig 12935 bp, 9 predicted proteins | sample TergutNt197P1_FD_35330 | JGI IMG/M metagenome (IMG submission 35330) | reverse complement strand
TCGCATCCTTCGTGGATGCGTGGATTGAAATGAGTTTGAACACCGAGATAATGTTAACACAACTTGTCGCATCCTTCGTGGATGCGTGGATTGAAATAAATCACGAGCCATTGACATAAAATACTCTTTTTGTCGCATCCTTCGTGGATGCGTGGATTGAAATAAACTAGTGTGAGAATGATTTGCAGAGATTTATTAGTCGCATCCTTCGTGGATGCGTGGATTGAAATAAATAGCGGTGCGAACTGGTTCTGCCACTAGCAGGTCGCATCCTTCGTGGATGCGTGGATTGAAATTGTGCGTAAGTTAAGTCGCAAATGCCCTAAATCAGGTCGCATCCTTCGTGGATGCGTGGATTGAAATCACCCTCTGCTCTGATGGTGTTACCGTTAAATTGTCGCATCTTTCGTGGATGCGTGGATTGAAATTTGAAGTATCGCATCTTCATCAATGTATCTTTCATGTCGCATCCTTCGTGGATGCGTGGATTGAAATAAGGGGATAATAAAAATGAATACCAAAATTATTTGTCGCATCCTTCGAGGATGCGTGGATTGAAATATCAACTCCGCTTGCACTTCTCACCGATTCGTGGATGTCGCATCCTTCGTGGATGCGTGGATTGAAATTTACTTCTAAACCTAAAAATTCGGCAATTTGGCGTGTCGCATCCTTCGTGGATGCGTGGATTGAAATCATCAAGTGTTGTCGAACCAAACGATATGAATGCCGTCGCATCTTTCGTGGATGCGTGTGAAATTGCTATTGTTAAATACTCTTTTGCGATCATGTTTGTCGCATCCTTCGTGGATGCGTGGATTGAAATGAGCAAGACCGCTGGCATATCTGTATTAAGCAATACGTCGCATACTTCGTAGATGCGTGGATTGAAATATACCAAGCTAATTGAACTATCTTCTGAAAGGGGGTCGCATCCTTCGTGGATGCGTGGATTGAAATAGGAAAGAAGAATCGTTGATGTTTGGTTTGTCCTGTCGCATCCTCCGTGGATGCGTTGATTGAAATGCCTTGCATCCCTTCAAGCTCTGTATGTAAACTAGTCGCATCCTTCGTGGATGCGTGGATTGAAATTTAGGCTCACACACCAACTCGACAAACGAGAAAGGTCGCATCCTTCGTGGATGTGTAGAATAACATAACGACAGTTGTAGTTATCAGGTTGTAATTTCATACGATTTCAGTTATAATGATATTACACTTTAACCAACAAAAGGAGTTCAGTTTATGAAAAGAATATTATCAGGGATTCAACCCTCAGGCGCTTTAACAATTGGAAATTATTTAGGTGCCATTAAAAACTTTGTCAAATTACAAGAAGAAAATGAGTGTGTGTTTATGGTTGTAGACATGCATGCAATCACCGTGCCACAAGACCGTCTTGCTTTGCGTAAAAACATTAAAGAATTGGCTGCCCTCTATGTGGCGTGTGGAATTGACCCAGAAAAATCGATTCTTTTCGTTCAATCAGAAGTGCCAGCCCACGCAGAATTATCTTGGATTTTAACATGTAATGCGTCAATGGGCGAGTTATCACGAATGACTCAATTTAAAGACAAATCTGCCAAACAAGAAGATAAAGGTGGACACATTGGCGTTGGCTTATTTAGCTACCCTGTCTTAATGGCAGCGGACGTCCTGTTATATGACGTCGATTTTGTACCAGTCGGTGATGATCAAAAGCAACATATGGAGTTAACACGCGATTTAGCGGAGCGTTTTAACTCAAAATATGGGGATACTTTCAAAGTTCCAGGCGTATTTATCCCAGAAAAAGGCGCACGCATCATGTCTTTACAAGATCCAACGAAAAAAATGAGTAAATCTGATGACAATACAAAAAACTTTGTTTTATTAACAGATGAACCAAATGTTATCAGAAAAAAAATCAAGTCAGCTGTGACCGATTCTGAGGCAATAATCGCTTATGACCCGGTTAACCGTAAAGGAATTTCAAATTTACTTGATATTTACTCAGTCATAACAGGTTTAACTGTTGAAGATATTGTGGCTAAATATGAAGGGCGTGGTTACGGCGATTTTAAATCAGATTTAGCTGAAGTCGTTGTAGCGGAACTTGAACCAATTCAAAACCGCATGAAAGATATTTTAGCAAGTGGCGAAATTGATGATATTCTTGACCGTGGTCGAGATGCTGCGGCAAAGCTTGCTATGCGACGTCTGTCGAAAGTAAAACATAAAGTTGGACTTGGGCGTAAAAAATAAATGATACGATGATCACAATCTCTGTGGTCATTTTTGTATTTTAATTGTATAATCTATCAAGAAATGTCATTTTCAATAGATTTGCCACACTTTTTCCGAGATTTATAAAGGTGTTTATGGTATACTAGCATACGAGTGCGGTAGTATAAATGAATTTTAATTCTTAAATTTCGTGGATAAGCTTTTATTATCTGAGATTGATTTTTATAAAATAGGCTCATAATGAATAGACCTATAATTTAAAATTCGAATATTAAACAAAATCAACATCCTTAAAATCAAAAATTACGGTAATGTTGCTTGGAGGTAAGTATGAAAAAAATTATACAATGGGCTATGATCGGTACAGGTAATGTTTGTGAGATAAAAAGCGGTCCTGGTTTTTACAAAGCAGAAAATTCAAATCTTTACGCCCTCACCAATCGAACGCTAGATAAAGCCCAAGATTATGCAAAAAGACACAATGTAGCAGTAGTATATGAAAATGTCGACGATATGCTTAAAGATGAAAAAATCGATGCTGTATATATCGCAACTCCTCCTAGCTCACACAAAGAATATGCCTTAAAATGTGCCCAACGTCAAATACCTTGTTATATAGAAAAACCAGTGGCAATGAATTTAGAAGAACACTTAGAAATTATAGCGGCATTTAAGAAAACAAACACAAAAGCATTCGCAGCCTATTATAGACGAGGACACGCAAGATTCCAAAAACTAAAAAAACTAATCGATGAAGGTAGAATCGGTCAACCTAAATTACTCACAATGGATCTTTATCGCCCCGCATCACATGATGAAATAAATGCATCTTCGTGGCGCGTACAACCATCTATTTCGGGTGGAGGTATTTTTATGGACCTCGGTGTACATCAACTGGATATTATTCAATACATTCTCGGACCTATCAAAAACGTGGACGCACGGGTTTCAAATCTAGGTGGTCATTATGAACCCGAGGACACTATCTCAGCGATTGGTACTTTTGAAAATGGCACCCATTTTTCAGCAAATTGGTGCTTTGTCGCATCAAGTTACAAGGATGAAATCGAGATTATCGGCAATCTGGGTAAAATTACGTTATCATGCTTTGGAACCGACGACATCATAGTTGAAACAGCCAACGGAATCGAAAAAATCCCAAGTAATTTACCAGAACATGTGCAACAACCTCTCATTCAAGAAATAGTAAATGACTTGCTTGGTTTTGGAAAAAGTCCTAGCAACTTAGTAACAGCTCTTGATACAGCAAGAGTTGCAAGCGAGATTCTTGGGGGTAAACCTCGTGGATAAGGTTTTGAAATATAAAATTATTCTTTTTACCTCGATTCTAATTATTACGGGAATTTTGTTTTTTATCGCTGTTCAACAACAAGGTGAGAGTGATGATACTAATTCGTTGCTCGTTTACAATCCAGGTCGAGTTATACAAATTTTAGAAGATAATACCATGTTTCCACATATTGATAATCCGGATGCAACAGGGACAATGAAATATCTAAGACAAGGAACTGTACTTTTTGAAATCGAAATATTACGTGGTGAATTTAAGGGAGAAATTTTTGAAGCTCACTATCATATGAATTCACCATCACATATTGATTTTGAAGTAGGAGACCACGTTACTGTACGGATATTTGAATTTAATGGGGAAGTCTTATTAACAGAAGTTAGATACCCAAGTCGAATAGGTCATATTGTTGCAATGATTGCTTTTTTTGGTATTTTTCTTTGTGCTATAGGTGGTAAAAGAGGATTTGTTTCACTAATAAGTTTAATTTTTACCATTGTGTGTGTTATTTTTATTCTTATACCATTAATTGTCGCAGGATTCCCTGTCATTAGTGTTACATTATTAATTTTAACACTTTTTACAATAACGACAATAACATTATTAGCGGGATTGACACCAAAAGCTTTATCATCAATATGCGGTACCTTGAGTGGAGTGCTTACGGCATCAGTTTTTGCTTTAGTAGCAGGTCAAATGTTACATATAAGTGGTTATAATTTAGGTAATTATCGTGCAATTATCCACTTATCTGGTGGTGCAAGGTTGGGTGGATTGTTTATAAGTAGCGTATTAGTTGCAGCAATCGGGGCAATTATGGACTCAACGATGTCTGTAGCCTCGGCGATGGAAGAAGTACTCTCTGCAAATCCCGAAATAACGGAGAAAAAATTGTTTAAAGCAGGATTTAATGTAAGTCGTGATGTAATTGGAACTATGTCAAGTACTTTAATACTTGCTTATATTGGTGGAAGTTTAGCAATGATGATTTTTATGCAGGCAAGTAACGTCACGTTCAATCAATTTATTAACAGTGATATGATTGCAATAGAAATTATTATGGGAATTGCCGGAAGCATGGGAATTATTTTATCTGCGCCATTAACAGCATTAATTGGTACTAAACTCATGACTTTAAAAAGAAACAAATTATCGAAAGTTGAGGAACAAAACGATGAATTCATCACAAATTAAAAGTTATAACAATTGGAAAAAAAGAAAAATTCGCAACTTTTTTTTCTTCATCATATTTGCGGTCATAATTACAATCGCTGGCTACATACTCGGATATCAGTTTTCTAGAAATGATGAAACTTTAGAATCAAACAATCAAGATTATTCAGCATCGAATGAAATACCTAATTATAATGTAGAAGAAGATGAAGGAGAAGACGTTGAAACGGAAGTTGAAATGCCGACACCAAGAGAACCTGTTGTATATTGTGGTGCTGCTGATCACGACGATGCTACTATTTTATCAAATACTGAAGCTTTAAGTTATTTATCGCTTGTTAATCGTTGTTACCGAGTTGCTCAAGATTTTTCACCTCATGATTTATCTATTGTAAATGTTGATGGAGTTAATTTTCCATTCGGTGAAAGTGTCCATCATTTACGTGAAACAGCAGCTAGACAATTAGAATTAATGTTCGCTGAAGCGACAAAAGAGGGACTTCATCTTATTTTATCTAGTGCATATCGTAATTACGACTTACAAAATTATTTCCTTACTCGAGCTGTAAATAATGTCGGTCGTGAACAAGCTATGACTTTTAGCGCTGTACCAGGACACAGTGAACATCAGCTTGGACTCGGTGCAGACTTAACAACACCCCAACTCGAAGGATTAGGTTGGTTACACCGTGATTTCTCAACCACACCAGAGGGCATATGGGTCAATCAAAACGCCCATCACTTTGGCTTTATAATCAGTTTCCCATATGGACGTGAAGCGGATGTAGCGATAATATATGAACCTTGGCATATCAGATATGTCGGAGTAGAAGTCGCAACCCAAATTTTTGAAAATGGGATGATACTTGAAGAATTCTTATGGTATAATCAATAAAAAATAACCGAGGTGAAAAAATTGCAATCACATTTATATACACAGCCAACGAATCACAAAAAACGCCGATTAAGACGAAGAATATCATCAAGTCTAGTCCTACTTATCCTTTTTGGACTAAGTTTTGCTTTTGGAAATCACCAAGGAACCCGACAAGCAGAAAACGCACCAAAGACCACTCCACCGATAATAGAGCCACAACCACCTATTGCTGATGATGTTGAGAATTATGAAGAAAATGAAGATGAAATAATCCAAGATGAAGAACCAGAGTACACCACTATAACAATGCAATTTGTGGGTGACGTCTTTATGCATGGGGGTCCGATCCAGGCTGCCCGCACCGGAGACTTCACTTTCGACTTTAAGCCATTTTTAACACATATAAGACCATATATAAATGCAGATTTAGCGATTGCCAACATGGAAGTACCCGTAGATGCAAGAGGAGGTAATCGTGATGTCGCAGGATGGCCAAACTTTAATACACCGTTTGAAATTTTAGAAGCAGTTCAATATGCAGGGTTTAATCACATGGTAACAGCAAATAATCACTCGTTTGATTTTGGACTAGAAGGATTACTTAATACAGTCAATAGTTTTGAACGTGCAGGATTATTACAAACAGGAATGAATACAGGATGGGGCGATTATAATACTCCAACAGTCGTTGATGTAAACGGGATAAAAGTCGGAATATTGTCTTATACTGATTCGGTTAATGGACTTGAACACCTTGTACCCGAAGCCTCACGAGCATACGCAGTACGTCGTTTTACTTGGGGAACACTAAACGACATTCCACGTATGACAGATGATATGAATGCAATTAGAGAAGCGGGTGCAGAAATCGTAATCGTTGCGCTTCATTGGGGTGCAGAATATGGCGACGAACCAATCGATATGCAAAGAACATTTGGACGTGCCCTAGTTGATGCAGGTGCTGATATTATCATGGGGAAACATTCCCACACTGTTCATCCAGTAGAGTGGCACACAAGACCTGATGGAACAGAAGGATTTATTATGTACTCATTAGGAAATTTTTTAGCCGATCAAACTAGATTATTCCCAAATGCTACCGGACCAAATGACGTTTTATACACGGGTTGGAATGCTCCAATAGCGAGTAATTTTGCTGGAAGAACGCAGTTCGGAATGATAGTCGGTCTATCTGCGACAAGAGATGCTGATGGAGTAATAACGCTCGGTGAAGCAGAAATTTTACCAACTCTTACGATGAGAGATTTTACCGGAAATACACTTGGGATCCAAGACCATATAACAGTACTGCCTTTAATCGACAAAGAGGTGCCAGAATTTATCACAGAACCTGATGTTAGAAACTGGGGCCGAGTTGCATATGAGCATGTAAATCGTGTTGTAGGTAGTGGCATTGTACCTAGATAATTTTTATAAACCTAAAATTCAGATGAAAATTCTGAGTTTTTTTATTTGAATACATTTATATCTCTCAAATTTTGCACGATTTTTTATTTTCATTTAAACTAAGAAAACCAAAAAACCATTTTAAAATCAAATTCTACTAATGAAAAAAAATATTTTTTTTCATAAAAACTGTTGACAATGAAAAATTTTCATGCTATTATAGTCAACAATAAAAACAAAATAATCTTATCGAGAGTGACCGAGGGACAGGCCCTATAACGTCACGGCAACCGACTAAACCAAAAAAGTTTTAAACTTTATTAGCACGGTGCCAATACCTGATTGATGAGAGATTTTCATTATTGCTTTTTTGAAGGCATTTTTGAATCTTTCTACTCATCAAGTAGAGAGATTTTTTTGTTTTTGAAATTAAAAAAGAGGGTGGCAATAATGATAAATTTAGCAATATTAGGATTTGGTGTCGTTGGAAGTGGAGTTTACGAAGTTGTAAAAACAAACTCCTTCAAAGATAACATCAAAGTAAAAGCAATACTTGACATAAAAGATTTTTCAAATCACGAACAGAATTTTCTTTTCGTAGAAAGTTTTGATGAAATCCTTCAAGATCAATCAATAAATGTAGTTATTGAAACAATAGGTGGATTAAATCCTGCTTATCAATATACAAAAAAAGCTCTACAAAACGGAAAACATGTCATAACAAGCAATAAAGAACTTGTTGCAGAACATGGATATGAACTAACAGAACTCGCAACTGATAACAACGTAAAATATTTATATGAAGCAAGTGTTGGAGGTGGAATTCCGATTATTCGTCCTTTAAATCAATGTTTAAAAGGAGAAACAATATCAGAAATTTTTGGAATTTTGAACGGGACAACAAATTACATTTTAACAGAAATGAAAAATTATGGCGCTAGTTTTGAGAAAGCACTCAGTGATGCTCAAGAAAAAGGATACGCAGAACTTGACCCGACAGACGATATTGAAGGATATGACACGAAACGTAAAATTAAAATTTTAGCACAACTTGCATTTGGAATCGAAATACCTTTATCTGAAATAAGCACAACAGGAATTAGTGAAATCAAAATCGAAGATATCAAAGCTGCTCAAGAAAAAGGATGTGCTTTAAAATTAATTGGTCATGCGAAAAAACTTAAAAATGGAAAAGTAGAATGCACTGTTAAACCGATGGCAATCCCTGTAGGAGATCCCCTTTACGCAGTAGAAGATGTTTTTAACGGGGTACGTGTTTTATCAGAACCTGTTGGAGAAGTAATGTTTTATGGGCGTGGGGCAGGAAAATTCCCAACAGCAAGCGCAGTTCTTGCAGATATTTTAGAAGTCGCAAGAGAGGTCTCATAATAAAATGCCAGTAATTGTACTAAATAATCTTCCGGCTATAAAAATGCTTGCAGATGAAAATGTAGCCGTTATAAACTCTCAACGCGCCCAAACGCAAGATATTAGACCACTTGAAATACTAATTCTTAACTTAATGCCAACTAAAATCGCAACCGAAAATCAACTTATCCGTGTCTTATCCAATACGCCATTACAAGTTAGAGTGACTTTTTTACAAACAGAAACCTATGAAGCAAAGAATATCCATCCTGAACATTTAGAATCATTTTATAAAACATTTGAACAAATAAAAAATGATTGTTTTGATGGAATAATCATTACAGGAGCGCCGGTTGAAACTTTGGATTTTGATGAGGTCGACTATTGGGAGGAACTTAGCAGGATTTTGGAATGGAGCGAGTCGCATGTTTTCTCATCAGTTCACATTTGCTGGGGGGCTCAAGCTGGATTATATTATCGGTATGGTTTCAAGAAATTTAATTTGGACGAAAAAATTTCTGGTATTTATCCGCACACTCTCCATAAATCTCATCATCCTCTTTTTAAAGGTTTTGATGATGTGTTTCAAGTTCCGCATTCTCGTTATACTTTTACTAATTTGGAGGAAATCTCGAAAGTTTCCAATCTTGAGATTCTTGCTACATCGGTGGAGGCTGGTGTTTATTTAGTTGCTACTAGAAATTTACGAGAGATTTATCTTACAGGTCATCCTGAATATGATACAGAAACATTAAATCTTGAATATTTACGTGATTTAAAACGAGGCGTTTCAACTAGTCACCCCAAAAATTATTTTTTAAACGATAATCCAAAATTAACTATCGTTAATAATTGGCGTTCCCATTCGTATTTATTTTTTGCTAACTGGTTGAACTATATTTATCAAGAGACACCGTACAATATTGAAGAAATAAAGGAGTTGCATCAAATATGTCAGAGTTAAAAATAGATTCCATTCTTGCTCAAATAGGTAATAGAAGTTGTTCACATACTGGTGCTGTAAACCCACCTATTTATTTTTCTACGGCTTACGCTCATAACGAGCTTGGTCATTCAACTGGATATGATTATTCGAGAACAAATAATCCTACTCGAGAAATTTTAGAAAAAACCATCGCAAAACTCGAAAATGGATCCCGAGGTTTTGCTTGCAGTAGCGGAATGGCTGCGATTCAAACGATTCTATCACTATTTTCAACTGGTGATGAGATAATTGTAAGTAGTGATTTATATGGAGGAACGTATCGCTTGTTTGAAACAGTATTTTCGCGTTTTGGAATTAGAGCCATCTATGTAGATACGTCAGTTATTAGTGAAATACAAAGTAGTATTGGGCCTATGGTCAAAGCAATTTTCGTTGAAACGCCAACAAATCCCTTAATGAAAGAATCGGATATTCGTAAAATCGCCCAAGTTGCGAAAAAGCAAAACCTACTTGTGATAGTCGACAATACATTTTATACGCCTTTACTTCAACAACCACTCAATCTTGGTGCCGATATTGTTATTCATAGTGCGACGAAATATCTAGGTGGTCATAATGATGTTTTGGCTGGTTTAATTATTTGTAAGGATGAAGAACTTGGTGAAAAAATTGGTCATATTCACAACGGGGCAGGGGCTGTATTATCACCAATGGACTCGTGGTTGTTAATGCGTGGGATGAAAACACTCGCGCTTCGGATGAATAAACATCAAGAAAATGCCTTAAAGGTAGCCGAATTTCTTAAAAATCACGATTTTGTAGAGAAGGTATTTTATCCGGATAAAGGTGGAATGCTTAGTTTTAAATTAGCTGAGGAAAGTGCTGTAAATTGTTTTTTAAAAAGTTTGAAATTGATTTACTTTGCCGAGAGTCTTGGTGGTACAGAAAGTTTTATTACCTATCCCGCTACTCAAACTCATGCTGATATTCCTTTTGAAATCAGAAATGCGATTGGTGTTTGTAATAAATTATTACGATTTTCGGTAGGTATCGAGCATCATCGTGATATTGTCGACGATCTGACTCAAGCACTTAGATATGCCAAAAAAGGGGTGAAATAAATGAATGAAATAACACTCCAAACGAAGCTGATACATAACGACTCAAAATGGGACAAAGCTACTGGCGCGTTATCAGTTGCAATTCAACCCGCATCTACATTTCACCAATTTGATTTAGAAAATTTCGGAAATTATGACTATGCGAGGAGTGGTAACCCGACGCGCGAAGCGCTAGAAAACTTAATAGCACAACTTGAAGCTGGTTATCGAGGATTTGCATTTTCTTCAGGAATGGCGGCAATCTCTACCACACTTTTAATGTTTAATGCTGGGGACCATTTAATTATAACGGAAGATGTTTATGGCGGTACCCATCGGGTCGTGACAAAAATATTAACTCGTTTTAATATCGAACATACCTTTGTCGATTTAACCGATACTGAAAAGATAAAGGATGCAATTAAACCAAATACAAGAGCAATTTACATTGAAACACCTTCAAATCCGACATTAAAAGAAACTGATATAAAAAAAGTTTGTCAAATTGCAAAGAATCATAATTTGTTAACGATCGTTGACAATACATTTTTAACACCTATTTATCAAAGACCACTAAAACTCGGTGCAGATATTGTTCTTCATAGTGCTACTAAATTTTTAGCAGGACATAGTGATGTTGTAGCGGGACTCGTAGTCGTAAATGATGAAGAAATTGCGTCAAAGATTTATTTTTTACAAAATGCATTGGGCGCTGTACTCGGTCCGAATGACAGTTGGTTAGTTATTCGAGGGATGAAAACTTTACATGTTCGTATGGAAAAAGCCTCAAAATCTGCAAAAAAAATCGCATCATTTTTAAATATTCATCCACTCGTTAAAAAAGTTTATTATCCAAAAAAAGGGGCTGTATTATCATTTGAACTAAATGATTATGAGGCAGTAAAAACCTTTCATAGAAAGATTAAGTTACCTGCATTCGCAGTAAGTCTTGGTGGTGTTGAGTCAATTTTATCTTATCCTGCAAAAATGTCACATGCAGCAATGAGTGAAAAAGAAAGATTAAATCGTGGAATTACTAATGGATTAATTCGTCTTTCTGTTGGATTGGAAAATGTTGACGATCTTATTTCAGATTTAAATTTTGGACTTAGCAATTTATAAATGATAGTAATTAAAAAAATAAGGTAGGTGTGCTGTGAACAATATTACGAATAACTTTACTGGTAAATCATTTAAAATAACGAACGAATATCTACATTTGTTTATAGCAATTATCCTCGGATTTCTCACATTTTTCGGGTTAAATCCAATCGGTGGACTTACAAATGAAGGCATTAAATTACTCTCAATAATAATTCCAACAATTTACATGTGGTTGTTTGTCAATACTCATTGGGTCTCATTATTATTTTTAGGAATGCTTGTTACAACCGGAATTATGTCAGCAAATGAAGTATGGGCGGCTTCACTTGGTCACTTCGCGATTATGCTCGTTCTCACGTTTTCTATATTAAGTCAGTGTTTGCAAGAAAATGGTATTATCGAGAAAATCGCATTTTGGTTTATAACGAGAAAATGTAATATAGGTCGCCCTTACATTTTTATGGCTATGTTTTTTGCTTCAAATCTCATCATTGGATTGTTCATGCAAAACTTAGCACTCGCAGTAATTTATGTCTCTTTAACCGAACAAATTTGTAAAACTCTCGGGATAGAAAAAGGACACTCACTTTATAATTGTTTAATGCTTGGAACATTCTGGGGAAACGGAGTATTAAGTATCGCATCACCCATAGCAAAAACTTTACCGAATATTTTGATTGGACTAGTTTACACAAATTATGGTATTAATATCAGTTATGCAGAGTGGTTAATGGTAGGAATTCCTTTTAGTATCCTGATGTTTGGAGTTATAATATTAGTGATTAAATTAGCCGATCCTGACACAACAGCTTTAAAAAATCTAAATATTCAAAGCCTTGGAATAAAACAAAAACCACTAAATAAAAAAGCAAAAATAGGGTGTATGGTGATGATTTTCCTCCTAGTTTTCATTTTAATACCAGAAATTTTTCTCCTCATCGGCATTTTTGAATCATTCAGTAGTCATCTTGTCAGTTTAGGCGTGATTGTGCCGGCAATCTTTGCCGTAGCTATTCTTAGTATAATCAAAGTAAAAGAAAAAAATAATTTTTCACCAGTCCTTGATTTTACTGAGATTTCAAAAAAAATACCGATTAATTTATTATTATTTGTATCTGCTGTTGTAATAATGGGAGTACCGATGGCAAGACAAGAAACAGGTATTATTTCATGGATTGATTATTTATTAAATCCATTGATTTATACATATAGCCCTATTATGCTTGTAATTATTTTGAGCGTACTTGCTGTGATTTTTACTAATTTTATCTCAAACACGGTTGTTATTACAGTTTTTGTATCTCTTGGTTTTGCAATATTTACACAAACAACCGTACACCCAGTAATGTTTGCTGTATTAATTGCCTTTGCAGCAAGTATTACCTGTTTAACACCATCGGCAACGATAACTGCACCGTTGTATTT
>JGI24703J35330_11748274_pt1 | contig 12944 bp, 2 predicted proteins | sample TergutNt197P1_FD_35330 | JGI IMG/M metagenome (IMG submission 35330) | reverse complement strand
ACGTGATATTAACTTTAAAAATGTTTGGCAAAAATTTTCCTCATTAGAAAATGGTTTCTCTCCTAGCCCTTCAAAACTCAGTGAAATCACCGTATACGCTTCTGCCAAAAAACGTCTGAGCATTGAAAGTGTCGTTGTCTTTCCATATTGGCGACCACGGTTAATCGTGAAATAATGCCTTTTATCAATCAAAATCTTAATTTGCTCTAACTTAGTTGTAATATCCACCATATAATGCATATCAGGGATACATGTTCCTGTAACATTGAACTCTCTCATCAAATCACCTTCTTAATATCGTATAAAATCTTATATACTTATTTTACCACATTGAAGGCTAAAAAACGAGCGTTTAATAAAAAAACATGAGGTACCGTCTATCCAAACAAACTATCCAAATCATCTTGTGAGATATCAGAAGCGGAAAAGTCTGATGGCGTAAATTTCTTATTAGGCTCCAAACTGGCGAGTGAAATAATGTCATTAATTCGTTCAAGATACATGTTCAAGAAATTTCGCATCCTCTCTTCTGAGAATTTATTTCTGCTAAACGTTATCGTAATGATTAATTTAGCATCAACAATTAGGGCGTTAATATCTAAAATCGCTGTTAACAGATTATGCTGATCAGTGTCAAATTCATAACCTACATCAGCAACCTGAAATGAATTTCTCTTCATATTGCTGTCATCATTTCCAAGATAATTAAATCTAATACACTGCCCCCCTTGCTCAGTAAATTCACCTTTTAAATACTTAAGCACGCCAAAATCAAAGCCTTTATTTGGCACTTTCCTTAGTTGTTCTTTCAGTGATTTAATATTGAAATCAAGATCTTCATCTGCTATCCTCAGACGAATCGGATACAGACTTGTAAACCAACCAACTGTTCGTGAAATATTCAGCCCACTATCCATTTCTTCTCGGCCGTGCCCTTCAAGTTCAATGACAACCTCACGCTCACTGGTTAACTCTTTTATAACAGTCGACAGCGCAATGGTTAATGTTTCATGAACGCCAATATTATAGACATCACCAACGACTGATAATTTCTCAGTTTTACCACTTTCCAACTCAATACTCATTGTTGTGGACATGCCGATAGTATCAGGACCTTTGTCAAATTCAACAGGATAGTAAAATGGTTGAGCGAGCACCTCCTTCCAATACGCCTTTTCGATATCAAAGCTATTTTTACTATACTGGTTAAGCCAATGTGACCATTCCATAAATGAGTGGGTTTTTAGAGGTAGGAGTGTCTCTCCACTTAACAAATGATCCAAATCCTCAAGAATAATTCGCCAACTCACACCATCAACAACGAGGTGGTGAGCGTTCAGTAACAATAAATGTCCTCGTTCGCCTAAATTAAATGCACCCGCTTTAAATAGAAGACCCTTCTGGATATCAAGTCCCGCTTTTAATTTAAATCCTAACTCCTCTACTAACCGATCCTGCTCATCACTTGAATGCGTCGATAAGTCAAAATAATCGACTGATACATCTGAGCCTTGGTTATTGTAGTATAATTTCTCTTGCGCTTGATTATAGTTTAAACGCAAAGCATCATGATGGTGGATTAACTTAGTTAAAGCCTCTTGAACTTTATCCCGTTCAAACTCATTGATCTTCAAAACAATCGACTGATTATAATGATTTTTATTAACAAAATTCTGCTCGAAAAACCACTTCGTAATCGGTGTTAACACCAACTCCCCAAATGCCATCCCTTGATCAATCTCTTCCTCTGACATTGTAATGATACTGGCTATTTCCCCAACCGTCTCAAACTTTAAGATATCTTTTGCTTTCACAACATACCCGACATTAAGCAGTCGCGCAGAAATTTGAATGGCTTTTATTGAATCTCCGCCAAGTTGGTAAAAGTTATCATTCATGCCGATGTTGTCGTTGCCTAAAACTTCCGATATTGCACTTATTAATGCTTTTTCAGTCAAAGTATGAGCAGCTTCAAATTTAACCTCGCGTGTGTCAGGTTCTGGTAAGGCCGAAATATCAATTTTACCATTTAGTGTTAAAGGAAGCTGATCCATAAAAATAAAATTTGTTGGCACCATATAGTGTGGAAGTGTTTCAGAAAGTTTTTGTTTAAGTTCTTTTTCTGATATTCCCGCTGCAACGATATAAGCGTTTAATGACTCTTTTAATATAACAGCCACATTTTTAACAGCTGGAATTTGGGTTAAACATCTTTCGATTTCACCTAGCTCAATGCGATGTCCTCTTATTTTAACTTGATTGTCAGCTCTGCCTATGTATTCGATTGAGCCATTTTCTAGATACTTTGCCATATCACCAGTTTTGTACATCGTTTTACCTGTTACAAATGGGTTTTCTATGAATTTTTCCCCAGTTAATTCAGCGTTATTTAAGTAGCCATGTGCAACACCAGCTCCTGAGATATAAAGTTCTCCTGATAAGCCGACTGGCATCACATTTAAGTCCTCATTTAGAATATATATCTGGGTGTTATCTATAGGCTTTCCGATCGGAACTGAAAGGCTTGTATCACTTTCTTCGTGATACTGATGAATCATACAGCCAACGACCGTTTCTGTTGGGCCATATTCGTTGTATATCTCAATATCGCCAAAAGCATGGGTGATATCTTTTGCTAAGCCAACTTTTAAATCATCGCCACCGATGATCAATGTTTTAACCTTTGAATCTTGATAAACGTTTCCTTTTAATAGGTCAAGATGGGCTGGCGTCAGCTTAAGAACCGTTGTCTTGTTCTCTCGTAGGATTTTGTACAAGACGAATTCGGTGTCGTCGCTGTCGTAAATAATGATTTTTGCTCCTGTGATGAGGGGAGTGAAGATGGTCGTTACGGTGAGGTCGAAGGCAATTGAGGAATAGAGTGCCATGGCTTCGGTGTCGGTTTTGAAGTAGGTCTTGGCAGCCCAGTAGATGTAGTTGGTGAGTCCTTGATGTTTAACCATGACACCTTTGGGTGCGCCTGTTGAGCCTGATGTGTAGATGATGTACGCAAGGTCGTTTAGGCTGGTTTTGTTTGTTGGATTTTGGGGGCTGTATGTGCTGAGGTCAAGGTTGTGGATGTTGATGATTTCTCCTGTGAATGTTAGGGATTCGGTTTCGACATTTGTTAGCAGGAAGTCACTTTTAGAATTTTTTAGCAAATAATCTGTTCTACCCACCGGATAATCGGGATCAATGGGTAAATAAGTGCCACCCGCTTTTAGGATGGCGAGAATGCTGATGATGAGTTCAGGTGAATGGGTTTGTAAAATGCCGATGATTGATGTGTTGTCTACACCTTTTATTTGTAGATAATTTGCAACTTGATTAGACTTCTCGTTAAGCGCCTTGTAAGTAAGCGTGTGGTTTTCAAATTCAAGCGCAATTCTATCAGGGTTTTTGGCTGCTTGTGCTTCAAATAGTTGGGTAACTGTTTGCCCAGGATAATGATTCTTTGTTGCGTTGAAATGGTGAAGATAATCATTGATTTCATCATTGTGGGCGAGTTGTATGTCTTTGATTAACAGCTTTTCGTTTGTTAATTGACAAGCAATATGGGTGATCGCCTGCTGCATCGTTTTGATTTCAGCTTCTGTATATTCTGCCGTCTTATAGTCAAAATCAAGCTCGATATTTTTTTCTGTCCATTCCTTGACAATGAGCTGCATGGAGTAACTTTGATTGCCGTTATAATGCTCATTATTTGTAGTAATTGTGTTATTTATTTTTTGGCTCATATCCATGTTGTAGTAGTTAATGGTCATTCTAAATAAACTGTCATATCCTGATTTGCTTAATTCTAAGTCTTGGATGATGAGGTCGTATGGGTATTTTTGGTTGAGGAAACAGGCTTGGATTTCCTGATCTAGCTGGGTGATTAAAGCTTCTGTGTTGAGTTGGGGATCAGGTGAAAAACGTAATGGCATCGTGCTGGTGAACATTCCGATCATGTTTCTTTGAACTCTACTGGTGCGATTGAAAACACTTGTTCCCATGATGATGTCGCGTTCGTTAGTAGTTTTGTAAATATAGATAAGTAGTACTGCTGTAAAAAAGGTGTTGAGGGAACAATTTTTCTTGGTGGTGAAGTCTTTAATTTGATTTGATAAGTGGGTATCGATTTCAAGGCTACTTCGTGCACCTTTTACGCTCACTGAACTGTTGTATAAAAATTCTGATGGTGGGTTTTGGAGTTTTTCTAGCCAGAAAGTTTTGTTTTTGGTGAAGCGCTTTGAGGTGAGATATTTTTCTTCACTTTCAATGAAGCTGATGTAGGTGTGGTTTTCGGTTTGGATCAACGCTTGCTCCTGAGCGAGCTGATTGTAAAGCTCGCACGCTTGTCTTTGAATAAGGGCGATAGACCAACCATCAGAGATGATGTGGTGGATTTTTAATAGAACACCGTATGCTGCTCGGCTTAGTTTGTAGATAGCGAAATGGAATAATTGCTCGTCGGCTAGACTGAAGCTTTTCGTGAATGTTGACTTGCCCCACTTTGTGTAAGCTTCTTTGGGGTTTGATTGGGTAGTGAAGTCGTGGAAGGGGATGTCTTGCTCCTCAAATTCTGATACATACTGCATGGGTTGCTCGTTTATTTCTGTGAAACGCAGTCTCAAACCTTCGTTGTTTTTGATGATAAGATTGATGGCTTTTTTCATGATTTCAATGTCGATGGGGGTGGGAATGTTAAGACTGCCACCGATATTGTGAAGAGATGTGCCTGTGTTGAGTTTGTCGATGTAGTAAATTCTTTTTTGGGGGTGGGTTAGAGGGTGGTATGTGGTTTCTTTTTGTGGCATGTTGAGGCCTCCTTTATTGGGTAATATGTTTACATTCATATTCACTAGTTGAGATTCAAGATTTTTCTAGCTTCTTCTGGTGTTGCAACTTCTCGCCCTAACTCTTTGGCTATCCGAATCACTTTTTCTACAAGAACTGCATTAGATGTTGCTAATACACCTTTTTCAAGATAAATATTATCTTCAAAGCCAACACGCACATGACCACCTGAAATAATCGCAAGGGTTGCCATTGGAATTTGCATCCTTCCGATGCCACAAACGGTAAATGTAGAACCTTGTGGGATACTGTCAATTAGAAATGCCACATCTCTTGGACTTCCTGCAATGCCACCAGCAACACCCATCAAAAAATTAAAATGCATAGGCGAAGCTAGAAAACCTTCCTTGTTTAACCTAATAGCCGTATCAATCATCCCCTTATCAAATACTTCTATTTCGGGTTTTATGCCTAGTTCAATCATTTTTGATCCAAAGGCTTTAATCGTATTTTCCGTGTTTAAATAAACATCATCTCCGTTACCAAAATTAACTGTGCCACAGCTGAGAGTTGCCATTTCTGGTATCAGATCAAGTGGTTGCATTCGTTGTTCATTAGACATACCTATTGCACCACCAGTTGATGGCTGAATAATCACGTCAGGACAGTAACGCTTAATTTCCTCAATGCAAGCAGCATAACGCTTTTTGCATTGGGTAGGCGTCCCGTCATCTTCTCGAACATGGAGATGAATAATACTTGCGCCAGCATTATATGCCTTTTGTGCCTCTTGCCGAATCTCATCTATTGTATAAGGAACAGCAGGGTTTTTCTCTTTTGTTACTTCCGCCCCACAAATGGCTGCTGTAATAATTAATTTCTTCATAAACACGCTCCTAGTAATGTGCACTCATTGTGCCCTTTCGTTTAATCAATCCAGGTTATCCAAAATCTTTGTCAAAGCAAAAGCTAATTTTTTAACATCTTCATCATCCTCAAACATTGAAAAATGGTCAGCATCAATCTGATAATAATCTACTCTTTTACTACTTCGCTTTCTCCATAGCCTCCTATTGCGATTCTTTTCTCTAATCGCAACAAAATAACTTATTTTAGCATTGATTTTCCCCTCAATCTTATATTGATAATGGCTATTATCTAAACCTCTGAGTAAGTTAAAATAATGGATCATCTCACCTATGCTTGCTGCTGTATAGTCTTTTACCACTTTCCCAACCAATGGAGACGCTAAACATATTTGCTTATACACTTCCTCTTTAACTTTCTCATCAATGATCTCTAAATCTTCTAAACCTTTTACAACTTGAGCCCATAATTTTTCAACCGATTCGATATTTTTATACTTCTCAGAAAACTTATGCTTTAGGAAAAGCTTCCCAATAAGGTTACATTCCGCTTTAACAGTGAATTCTTTTCCTGTAAAAAGCTTACTACTTATTCCATCCATTATCGGAGAATTATATAGTCCTACGAATTTTACTTCATCGCCAGTTGCTTCTAGCTGTTTTGCCATTTCAAATGCGATTACCCCTCCTATGCACCATCCAGAAAGATAATAAGTTCCTTTTTCTTGAATTCTTTTTATTTTTTCGATATATTTCGCTGCTAATTTTTCCATAGGCATCACACATGGATCATAGGATGTCGGGTTTTCGTAATTGATCCCCCAATAACTAAATTTATTATTCAGATGATGGGTCAATTTCGTATAAGCCGCACCTTTCCCGTGTCCAGCATGGACCATAAAGAAATTTTTGTCGCTTTGTTTTCCTTTTTTAAGTAAGAGTAAACCATCTACTTGCTCAAACTCATTCTCCTTTGTTGATCCAACATATTCTCCAATACCTGATATGCATGGATTCGTATATAATTCAGCTAATGGAATCGTTATCCCTAGCTCATCATTCATCTTATTGATGGCCATTACTGCCTTCAATGAATGTCCGCCCAGTTCGAAGAAGTTGTCATAAATTCCGACTTTTTTCAAATCCAAAACTTCGCACCAGATATGTGCTAGAATTTCTTCTGTCCGATTTCTTGGCGCAACATACTCAATTTCCGATACCATATCTGGTATAGGTAGCGCCTTTCTTTCTATCTTACCATTAGTTAAAAGTGGCATTTTTTCAAGATGTACAAAATATGACGGAATCATATAATTAGGCAGTGTTTCAGATAATTGTCGACGCAAGTCATTAGTTTGAATCACTTCTTCTGAAACGATATATGCACATAGATAATTCTCCCCTGATTCATCAGTACGAGCGATAACTACGCCTTCCTTTACGGATTCAATTCCGAGAAGGCGATTTTCTATTTCACCTAGCTCTATGCGAAAACCTCGGACTTTCACTTGATGGTCAATACGACCCAAGCACTCAATATTACCGTCTGGCAGCCAACGAGCCAAGTCTCCCGAGCAATACATCCGAACGCCCGATACAATCGGATTCTCTACAAACTTCTGCAATGTTAGTTCGGGACGATTAAGATATCCTCGTGCGACACCATCGCCACTAACACAAAGTTCACCAGGTACGCCAATAGGTTGAATGTTATTATTTTTATCTAAAATATATATCCGCATATTGCGAATCGGCTTTCCAGCCAATATATATTCCCTTTCTTCTTGTGCTGTCATAAGGTAATGGGTATAGTCATCTGAACCTTCGGTTTGTCCATATGTATTAACAATCTCTATCTCAGGATTTAAAGCAATCACTCGATTTGCGAGCTTTGCACTTAATGGCTCCCCTGTGCTTATTAGTTGCTTTAATCCTTTAAATTTTCGTCCATATTGCTCTTGCAACTCGGCAATATGACGCAATAATGATGGCACCACTTCTAATATAGTCACGCCGTCCCTTTCGGTACTGTTTAAGAGTTTCTTAGCATCTTTACTAATTTCACTACTATAGATGGCCACGATCCCACCGATGGTCAACGCTGCAAGACATTGCCACACTGATACTACAAAGACTAGCGGACCATTTTGTGCCACAACACTCTTTTCCGTCATCTTTAATACTTCTATTTTTGCTAGGATATGATTATGCATCCCTTGATGGATTGTCTTTACACCTTTTGGCATGCCTGTAGAACCAGATGTATATATCACATAAGCTAAATCACTTGGCAAATTTATATTTTCAAGATTTTCACTTACACCTTCATACAACGCTTCGTCATCTAACCACAAGCACTCCTTAGTAAATGTAACTATTTTTTCACGTTGCCAACTTTGCGTCAATAAAATTGATAGCTGGCTATCATCAAGCATAAATTGGATTCGGTCTTTTGGATACTCCGGATCTATCGGCAAATAGGCTCCTCCGGCTTTTAGTACGCCGAGTATTCCAATAATGGCCTCAAATGAACGCTCTACTAGTATCCCCACAATGACATCACGCTCAACACCTTTTGCTCGTAAAATTGTAGCTAATTTATTCGCCTTATCATTCAATTCACCATAGCTCATGTTTTGACCTTCATAAATTAAGGCTATCTTATCAGGGTTTTGGAACACGCGTTCTTCAAATAGTTGATGGATCATCTTCTCTTTTGGATACGTTGCATCAGTATGATTGAATTCATATAGCAGTTTATTGCGTTCATCATTTGAAAGTATATCAATATCTTTCAGAAGTATCTCTTTATCCGCTACTACGACCTCAACTAGGTTTTGTAAATGCTTAGCCATTCGCTCTATCGTTTCCCTTTTGAATAGATTAGCACGATACTCAATGTTGAATTGTATTTCATTTTCTACTTCTATCGCAGTAAATGTTAAATCAAACTTTGCTCTGACTGATTCAACCCTATATTCTGTTAACCTCAGTCCTTCTAGTTCTAATTCCTGTATTTTCATATTCTGTAGGATGAACATGACGTCAAACAACGGATTTCTATTCAGGTCACGATGTAAATTTAATTTATCTACCAATTCCTCAAATTGATAATCTTGATTTTCATAAGCTGCTAATGCTGTTTCTTTTACTTCTTTTAAAAATGCCACATATGTTTTGTTGCTCTTCAGATCATTACGCATCGCTAATGTATTAACAAACATCCCGATTATCCCTTCCAAATCAGCATGCGGTCGCCCTGCTATAGGACTTCCTACAATGATATCCTCTTGATTTGTATATTTTGAAAGTAAAATATGAATTGTTGATAACAATATCATATAGAGAGTCGCACCCGTTGCTTGTGCAAGGATGTTTAATTTCTCTGTCAACTTATGATTTAATCTGAACACTACATTTCCGTCTTCAAAGTTCTGTAGCAAAGATCGTGTGCAATCAAGTGGTAAATTCAATCGTGGTATTTCATCTGAAAATTGCTCTAACCAGTACTTCTCTTGTTTTTGCATTTTCTCTGATTTAAGATATTCATTTTGCCAAGCTGAGAAATCTCTGTATTGGATATGTTGTTCTTCTAACTCCTGTCCGTTATAAAGTGCCATCAACTCCTTTGCTAAAATAGAGATAGATACACCATCGGAAATGATATGATGCAGATCGAAAAACAAATAATGTTGATTTTCTGACCTTTTAATTAGCACTACACGCAATAATGGACCCTTGCTAAGATCGAAAGGACGGATGAACGCTCTTATGTCTTCTTCTATACACTCTGAGCTACTCATAGCGTTTTCTATCTCAAACCCTATGTTTTTGTTTATTCTCTGGACAATAACATCATCCACTGTACTAAACGAAGTACGCAATAATTCATGACGTTCTACAAGTTTTGAAAACACATCATAAAGACGACGTTTGTCCAAGTTTCCATCTAGAATAAGCACGCCAGGTGTGTTGTAAGCGATACTTGTATGGTCAAGCTGTTGTAAAAGCCACATGCGCTTCTGTGCTGAGGATGCTTCGTAATATTCTTTTTCTTCTACTGGCTCAATAGTTGCATATTCACTTTCTTTTACATTTGCTAAATAGTCACTTATCCCCGATATCGTTGGTGTTTGAAACAATTCCTTCAATGGAATTTCAACAGTTAGCTCTTTATGTATCTTCGAGATCATTACAGTTGCTTTCAATGAATGGCCACCTAGTTCAAAGAAATTATCATCAATACCTACTCTATCCTTGTCTAATACTTCACTCCAGATGATTGCCAAAGTTTCTTCTGTACGGTTTCTTGGCGCTACATACTCAGCTGCTACTTTCCCACCAGGATTTGGTAAGGCTTTTCTATCTAATTTACCATTCGATGTAAGCGGAAACTTCTCTAACCACATAAAATAGGATGGGATCATATAATCTGGTAGAGCAGCTGACAAATGCTGTCTTAATTCACTCATTGATATTTCTTCACTTGATACATAGTACGCGCACAAATATTTATCCTTTGTTTCATCAACTCTTGCTAATACTACTGCCTCTTTCACTTCATCAAACTTTAGTATTTGACTCTCTATTTCTCCTAACTCAATACGAAACCCCCGAAGCTTGACCTGATGATCTATTCTTCCTAAAAACTCTACGTTGCCATCTGGTAACCATCTTGCCAAATCTCCCGTTCGATATATTTGCGCTCCCTCTATGAATGGATTTTCAATAAACTTTTCTGATGTCAGCTCTGGTTGGTTTAAATATCCATGTGCCAGACCGTCTCCACCTACACATAACTCACCTACTACTCCTGTTGGCATTACATTCAAATGATTATCCAATATATAGGTTTGTGTGTTATCTATAGAACGACCAATAGGAAGAGAGAATACAATATCTTTCTTTTCATCATACTTATAAATCATACATCCAACAGTCGCTTCTGTTGGTCCGTATTCATTGTATATTTCAATTCCTTCCATTTTATTACTGACTTCTCTAGCCAAGTCTACACTTAAATCATCTCCACCAACAATCAATCTTTTAACACTATAGTTACCTTTATCTATATTTTTTAACAGTGTAAGATGTGCAGGAGTAAGTTTAATAATCGTTGCCTTACCTTCCTTCAATATTTGGTGTAGAATAAACTCCTTTTCATTGTTGTCATAAATGAGCATTTTATTTCCTGTAATCAAAGGCGTAAATATAGATGTCACTGTCAAATCAAATGCTATGGATGAATATAATGCTATTACCTCGTCTTCATTCTTAAAATATATTTTTCTAGCCCATGACACATAGTTTGCCAGATTTCGATGCCTAATCATCACTCCTTTTGGTTTACCCGTTGACCCCGATGTATAGATGATATAAACCAATGCATCTATACGATTAATGTGAATTAAATTCTCTTTATTGTATAGATTTAAGTCCTTGTGTTTTAGATTGATTATCTCCTCAATGAATTCAGTGTTCACGTTTACATCAAGATTTGTAAGTAATAAGCCACTCTTTGAATCTTCTAACATATAATTGACTCTCTCTGCTGGATAATTCGGATCAATAGGCAGATATGTGCCACCAGCTTTCAATACACCTAAGATTCCAATGAGCATCAGCGATGAATGCTCCATCATGATACCTATTATGCTAGCTGTATTTACTCCTTTTTCTCTTAATAATCTTGCTACTTGGTTAGCTTTTCCATTCAACTCTTTGTATGTTATGTTTTCTTTATTGAACATCAACGCTACTTTGTCTGGCGTCTTTTCTACTTGTTCTTCAAATAACTGATGGATTGTCTTATCTCTCGGATATGCTGCATAGGTATCATTGAACTCATATAGTAGCTGATGACGTTCTGTTGGTGATAGGATATCTATACTTTCAATTTTAATCCTTCTATTTGATGTTATTGATATGAGTACATTTTGGAAATGTCCCATCAATCGCTTTATTGTTTCATGCTTAAACAAGCTTTTGCTATATGCTATATTAAAGGATATCTCATCTTTAACTTCTATTGCTGTGAATGTTAGATCAAATTTTGTAGGTGTTATACTGCTAGTATAAGGGCTGAGTTTTAAGCCTTCTATCTCTAATGCTGTTGCTTCCATATTCTGCAAGACAAACATCACATCAAATAATGGATTTCGACTGACATCACGGTGTAAATCTAATTGAGCGATTAACTCCTCAAACTGATAATCCTGATTCTCATATGCGTTAAGGGCACTTTCTTTGACTTCTTCTAAAAAGTCTTGATAACATTTCTTGCCTTCTGGGTGATTCCTTATGACCAATGTGTTGACAAATATCCCAAGCATATTTTCTAAATCCACATGCGGTCTTCCTGCTATCGGGTTCCCTATTAAGATATCAGCTTGGCCTGTGTATTTTGATAATAAGATGTTGATCGCTGATAGTAAGACCATATACAATGTCGCATCCTGTTGATGAGCAAGTTCATTCAGCTTTGCTGTTAACTTACTTCCCAAGCTAAACGAAATGCTACCACCTTCATAGCTCTGTGTTGATGAGCGTACATAGTCAAGGGGTAAATCGAGTATCGGTAGCTCATCTGAAAATTGGTCTAACCAATACTTTTCCTGTTCTTTCATCTTATCCGATTTAAGATAGTCATTTTGCCATTCTGAGAAATCTTTGTACTGAATTCGTTGCTTTTCTAGTTCTTGTCCATCATACAGCATCATAAATTCTTTTGTTAGAATAGACATGGAAACACCATCTGAGATAATATGGTGCATATCAAACATGAGATAGTGGCATGTTTCATTGATACTGATTAAGCCTACTCGTAATAAAGGGGCTTGACTTAAATCAAATGGCCTTACAAAATCTCTGATGACTTCCTCTATTTGTTCTTCTGCAGGCTCAGTGTATTTGATCTCAAATGCTACATTTTCCGCTATTTTTTGAACAGTCACATCTTCTATCATTTCAAAGCTTGTTCGCAAAACCTCATGACGGTTCATAAGGTCTAAGAACACATGCTCTACACGATCTCTATCTAATTCGCCCTCTATCATCAACACACCTGGCATGTTATACCCTATACTTTCCCAGTCAAACTGTTGTAATAACCACATGCGCTTTTGAGCTGATGATGTTTCGTAATATTCTTTTTCTGCTACTGGCTCAATAGTTGCATACTCACTTTCTGTTGCTTGAGATAGGTAGTCACTTATTCCTGATATCGTTGGGGTTTTAAATAACGCTTTTAATGGTAACTCCATACTTAATTCCTTATGGATTCGTGACACAATCACAGTC
>JGI24703J35330_11748275_pt1 | contig 12953 bp, 10 predicted proteins | sample TergutNt197P1_FD_35330 | JGI IMG/M metagenome (IMG submission 35330) | reverse complement strand
GGGCGTAGAATGTTAGTATTTCTTCACTTTTCTTCAATTTACTAACAGTTTAACAGCTTGCAGGGCGTAGAATGTTAGTATTTCTTCACTTTTCTTCGATTTAATAACAGTTTAACAGCTTGCGGGGCGTAGAATGTTAGTATTTCTTCACTTTTCTTCGATTTACTAACAGTTTAACAGCTTGCGGGGCGTAGAATGTTAGTATTTCTTCACTTTTCTTCAATTTACTAACAGTTTAACAGTTTGCGGGGCGTAGAATGTTAATATTACCGCCACGATATAAATGGATCCTGTCGCTCTGGAATAAGCGCCTCGATATTCGGCGCATTAAAAATTCCATCGAGGTAAGCAATCCGATCATGAACAAACCCGATCATGTAATCAACGTGCTCTAGAAATGTCGCGTGATCACAATATCTTCCTAAGCATCTGAAGCTGTTGATTTCATGGCGTTCAAAGTTGCGATTAAAATCGGCTTCATACGTTGTAGAAATGCGCCTGATTTCTTCTATAGCCAAAGGAATTTCAATTGCTACCATGTCATTGAAGCGGATAATCACCTGTTCTCTAAATTCAGGGATGTTCATTAAATGTCGAAACCAATAGTGACGATTAACCGCAAATAAGCCTTCTGGTGTATTCTCAAGTCCACCCCTGTCAGAGCCCCTTGGAATAACACCTAACGAGACATCAAAATCCCAAACTGGCCCCATGTGCAGTCTTCGATCACCATACCTGCCCCGTATTTGCATGAAAACACTACTTGTTGCAACATCGGTGTTTCGCGTTAATTCTTGTATTAAATAAAATTCAACAAAGGAGTCTACATCAATCAGACTAGAAATCGTCTCCCAGTCCAGCGTTGTGCGCCGTAATTCTTGTGACAGTCTGCGAATAAAAGTCGCTGCATAGTTATCATGTCCCATCGTTCTTGCACCTCGTTCTGGAAAAGAAATACCATAACGAAAGCGATGCGCAGTAAAACGACTATCGACGGGTCTGTGTGGTCTGGTGCGCTCACCTAGTTGAATCATGTATTCGCTTACCTTTGGATCTGGATCGATGTATAAATCCAATCTTCCAGGTCCAATATCACGTTCATCGACCAATTGATAAACGCCCATATATTCACCATTAATGTATAAATGAAAGTTCTGAATGACGGGAACAAAGCCAGTATTTCCCATCAGCTCGGCTAAGTAATGGACAAAATAATTACGCAATAAGGCAAAATCGAACGCATTAGCCATTAAAATCCAGTTGCGATGGGCATATGCTGAGGCAAACATATATCTTTCTTCATAAAACCTCATTCTTAAAGGCAGTTTTTCAATTCCAGCACCGATGGCATTCACCCATGTGCTATTCCCACGCCCACGTATTTGCACATCCACATGTTCAAATTCACCAGGAACAGTCGCAAAGCCTGGATGCCATAGTTCTCTCTCTACCGTAAAGGGATGAAGTTCACTCGTCAGATAAAGCGATGGAAAAGCCCAGTCCGCTTCTTCATCCCACGGTATAACCACCTCAGACGCCCAAACTAACTCATCGGTCTCTTCTGCATCAACGAATACTTGACCCAGTATGACAATGATTAGAAAAAACAATAACATGAGCCATTTAAATGTATGTCGCCTCAAGGCAAACACCTCCAACTACTAGTCGTGAAGCTACTATTCAATTCTACCAAATACCACATGAGTTCGCAAGGAAAAGATGATCTTGCTATACACTTTCATTTCGGGATTTCGCTTAGTGTGAGATCCATTTTAAATTTTAAGCGTAAAAGGTCGGATTAGGAAACTAAAATGAAATAAACAATGATTCACAGCATTTTGAGAAGAATTCCCTCTTAAATCGTGCTGACTATGCAAAATGAAACACATATAAAAATTTATGAAACGGGTGTGAAAATTGATTAGGACAAGCGCATAAAAAAGTTGAAATAGCTCAGCTACTCCAACTTTTGCATCATATTCTTATTCATCTTCCTCAGCGATTTGTATTAGTGCTTCTAAGGTTAAGGTCAAATTATTTTCAGGATGGACACTTTCTAACTCAGCATTTAAAAGTCTGCCTCGTGCATTTGGAAAATAATAAGCACTTTGAGTTGCATTCATCAGGCTTGCTGGAAAGTCATCGAAAGAATGTAGAAATAAAATTAAATCACTTCCTATCACGAGGGGTACTTCATCCATGTTGATAAACTTCGTGTCATCCATTTGCCCCCCGATTTGCTTGACCTCTATCATATCACCAACTTCTACATCACCCTTAAAGACTTCTAAAATTTCAACTCTATATATGGTGTATATAAAATACAGATCACTAGGTTCTCCTCCAGCATCTTCTAGTTCATTCTGAGGTGGAATCCATGTATTTAACCATTCTACTCTTTCATCTAATACTGCTACTCTAACAACTTCTGTTGAAAATGAAGACAAATGCTCAATGCTATTATAGTGGGGGAAATCAAACGACACCTGAGCAACATTTAAAAGATCTTCAGCTACATTGTTCTCAGTTGTTTCCATTGCATTACAAGCCACGATGAATAAAGATAGTCCAATAACTACCAATGTTAGAAATTTTCTTTTCATGATTACACACTCCCTATACTATTTTAATAGATTCTATTAACATTATTGACATCCCAAGGTGTCGGGGCAGTTAATACATTCCTATTCCTTGAATGGTTCATAATACTCCCATTACCCCACGGCGCTCTTTCAGGGTTATCACGTAATCCAATAACGTGACCAAGTTCATGAGTGAAAGTGCTTGTAATATAAGCACTGAGATTTCCTGCATGAGCCGTGAGAAGCCTTGAATTCAGTACAATTTCAAATCTATGCGTTAATCCTCCTGATGACCACGATGTGGTTAAACCAAACCAATTCTCCGCACGAGATTCTACACTAACTGTATTGTTAGTTTCCCAGTTTGTTGTAAAATTAATCGGCGTATGTTGACCATTCCAGTTATTGATCCCAGTATGTAGAGCATGTTGCCACGGTGCGTCAAAACTAAAAGCTCTTATTGGAATCGTTGTTATTCTATTAGTAATAGAAGGTGGCCACCAGTAATTTGAAAATTGCCCGTATACAGGATATGAATCAAACCTCCCTTGCCATCGACCACTTCTATTGAATAAAAGCCAGCTACCATCAATGTTCACACGACCCATTATCATCGCTCCTTCTTGACGACCTGAAACGTGATTTGCTGTTGTTTCTGCTGTGTTGAGAAAATAAAAACCTGAGCCATCATGCACCAAACCAGTGAGCATTCTTCCTTCTATTTCCCCCCAAAGATGACCAAAAGCTCCTATTGGTGGGTTGAGGAAAAATCGATCGCTACCCACTTGTAGCCATCCTGTTTGTCTCACATCATCAATATAAAAAAGCCACATGCCACTTACTGATACCCATCCATCACGATTGTTTCTGGATAAATCATTTGGCGCTTCATCAGCCATCAATAATTCAGGCTCATTGGTTAAATCGGATTCAATAGTTCTTGCCTCAGCATCGACGCCTGGCACTAATAATAGAGATAATGCGATAACAAAAATACCAAAAATTTTTTTCTGCATAAAAACTCCTCCTTATACTATCTTAATATATTCTATTCACGTTGTTAACATCCCAAATGGTCGGAGCAGTTGTTACATTCCTATTCCTTGAATAGCCCATAATACTCCCACTAGGCCATGGTGCACTTTCAGGGTTATCACGCAGTCCAAGAGCATGACCAAGCTCGTGAGTGAAAACACTTGTAATATAAGCACTAAGATTGCCTGCACGGGCTGTGATAGACCTTGAATTCAGTACAATTTCAAATCTATTAACTACACCTCCTACTTCCTCGGGAAGACAATGGGTTGTTCCAGCCCACTGAGAACACCATACTGTATGTACACCTAACCAATTCTCCGCACGAGATTCTACACTAACTCTGTTTTCTGAGGTCAAGTCTCTAACAAAATTAACCGCTATATTTTGACTGTTCCAGTTATTAATGCTGGTTATCATAGCCGATTGCCATGTTGAGTCAAAACTAAAATCTCTTATTGGAATCGTTGTTATTCTATGAGTAGTAGAAGGTGGCCACCATCTATATAGAAATTGCCCATAGACAGGATATGAATTAAACCTCCCCTGCCATCTACCACTACTATGGAATAAAGACCAACCACCATCAATGCGTAATCGACCTGTTAGCATCGCTCCAAACGGCTGCCCTGCAACATAATTAGGATCTCCTGATGGCGGATTGAGAAAATAAAAGCCAGTTCCATCATGCACCAAGCCAGTGAGCATTCTTCCTGGTGGTTGACCCCAAAGATGACCAAAAGCGCCTACTGGTGGATTGAGGAAAAAGCGATTGTTATCCACTTGTAACCAGCCTGTTTGTCTCACATTCCCTCTATAAAAGAACCACATGCCATCTTGTGGCACCCAGCCCTCACGACTATTCCTAGCAGTATGCTCTATTAGCAAACTAGCTTCATTTGCTATGGCTTCATCTGAGGTGGCTTCAACTGTTTGTGCTCTCACATTGACACCAGAGGCTAACAAGAGAGACAATGCGACCACAAAGACACCGAAAATTTTTCTTTCCATAAAAATTCCTCCTTTTTTAAAATCATATAAGCAGTTAATAGCGTAAAACGAAATAATGTCCTGATTTGTATATTTATGTAATTTTATCATATATTGAGGTAACTTTCAAGTTATTTTATAATATTAAGCGTTTTACATCGTGTTTTTTTATATAAAATCCCAGAAATTTCTATGATAATAAAATTAAAAGGGGAAATTTGGTAAGCGATTAGCAATGAAAAAACCTAGTTCAAATGAACTAGGTTCAATATTGAGAAAATCGTTTTTACCCTAAGAAAGAAAATGTATCCCTAGCAATCATGATTTCTTCATTCGTTGGAATAACAAATGCTTTGATTGTTGATGCCTCTGTGGAAATCAAGACCTCTTTTCCGCGTGTGTTATTCGTTTCTTCATTAACTTCAATCCCTAAAAATGCTAATCTTTCTAAAATGGCGCTTCTAACAAGGGCCCCATTTTCACCAATACCAGCGGTAAAGACAATGGCATCTGCACCACCTAATGTGACTAAGTAAGCACCAATGTAATCCGTTACTCGTTTAATGAATAAATCAAATGCAATTTTCGCTAATTCATTCCCAGCTTCAACACCATCTTCAATATCACGCATATCAGAACTCACCCCCGAGGTGCCTGCTAGTCCTGATTGCTTATTTAAGATGTCTACTGCTTGATGAACATTTATCCCTTCTTTTTCCATGATATAAGGAATAATCGCTGGATCTACATCACCAGAGCGGGTCCCCATCATGATGCCTGCTAGTGGCGTGAATCCCATTGAAGTATCCACCGATTTGCCACCTTTAATAGCTGTTAGTGAACCACCATTACCAATATGGACTGTAATCATTCTCGTATCTTCTATTGGCAATCCAAGTAACTCGGCAGCACGTTCTGATACGAATTGGTGTGACGTTCCGTGGAAGCCATATTTACGAATCGCGTGATTTTTATACAGGTCATACTTCACTGGATATAAATATGATGTGGTTGGCATTGTTTGATGGAAGGCTGTGTCAAACACCGCAACAGAAACAGCATTTGGCAACTTCTCTGAGAAGGCTTTAATTCCTGTAATATTCGCTGGATTGTGGAGGGGTGCTAAATCTGATAACTTTTCAATCTCTGCTAACACCTCTTGTGTGACAACAACTGAGGATGCAAATTTTTCACCACCATGCACAACGCGATGACCTACACCGACAATTTCATCAAAACTTCTCACAATGCCATTTTCTAATAAGGCATCCATTAATAAACTAACTGCTTTTGTATGATCTGGAATATCCAAGGTTTGTTTAACTTCTTCTTCCCCAAATTCAATTTTAAAAACGCCATCAATTAAACCAATTCTCTCGACGATTCCTACTGTTAAAACTTCTTCACTTGGCATCGCTAATAATTGAAACTTTAACGACGAACTCCCTGCATTTATGGCTAAAATCTTTGTCATGAAACTCACTCCTAAGTCTATTTATTATGTATTTTGTAGCTCATTGTCAATTGTAACCCATTTCTTTAGTTTCGTCAAGATTGGAGGTTAAAAGTTGGAAATAAGTCTTACCCTAAGCCCTTTTCACAACAAGCCGTTTTCACGCATTTCATTTACCAACTCTTCATAAGCAAGAAATGCTTCACGTTGCACACTGATCTCTTCGCCATTAGCTAGTGTTAAGATTCGCTTTTTCCCAGCTGCTCTTGTTTCTTTCACATTAAGTGGATTAATCAAATATGATCTACCTAACCTTACTAACTCCGGTATGCTCTCGTCATAAAATTTCAACTTTCTTTTCAAGTATTGAATCCCATTTGCTTCACAAAGGATAGTTAAACCTAAGCGAGATTGTTCATCGTTATTTTTAATTTCATTTCCTTTAATATAATAAATATCAGCTAAATTGGCATATTTTTTACTATGACCCGTTTTAAATTCGATCATTTTTCGATCAATTGTTGTCATATACATGCGCTTGTGAGCTGTCTCTAGCAAGTCGATAATTTTTTCCTTTAACTGCTCATCTGTAAGTCGTTTTTGTACATATCCTAATGCGGTAATTTTCTCGTTGATGACATCTGATTTTTCATTGCTGTTACTCGTGACAAAGACAATATCACATCTAATGTCGTATTCACGAATTTCACTGCCTAATCTAATCCCATCAAAGCGAGCAAAGTTGGAACCATAATTGATATCTAGGAAAAGGAGTCTTTGTTTTAGTGGTTGGCGCGTAATCCGCTCCGTTCCATCTCCATCATACTTCTTGATTCTAAATAATGTTAAAACATCTTCTGGATTCGTTGTTGCAAGCTCGATATTAATATCTTGTATGCCTTTCATTAATATCGCATTCTCGATCATCTTTCTTATATCATTTACCATTTTCATATCGTCATCACAAATAATCACATTCAACACAACATATCACTCCTTTTCATTCTGCCTATCTTCTAGTAAAAATGCCTCTTCTTCATAGGTGTATACCGCTGCACGTGCATCAAGTACTATTTCTAACAACTGCATGTATTTCACGCCAGATATTTTTGTACTAATGTGGAGATTCTCATGCTTTAACATCATCTCCTCAACAATCCTCAAACCACTTCCACGTCCTTCGCCTTTAGTCGTAGCACCTTGTTCATATGCAACAGCAGGACTTAAAGCTGTTTCACGACAACTATTGGTAACTCGTGCTTCTAATAAGGTTAGTCCATCAGGATCTTGACCTAGAATGAAACTTGTATGCACCCACTTATCTTCTGTGTGCATCGCCTCTTCAATGGCGTTGGTTAGCCAGATGCCGATAATATCAACAAAGTCTAACACTGGTATGCCAATATCTGTTATTTCTGTTGGTATTTCCAAAGTGAAATGAATAGACTCTTTCATCGCCTCATTTGCTTTTACATATAAGAGATTACGAACGGGCATCAATTTTGATGAGGTTAGATGACTAGCATCTGGAAAACTAGGTCCATGATTCAACACTTCTTGAACTTTCACACCATATTCTGCTAGTAATTCATAGACCATTTCTTTATCATCAGACTCGATACTGCCACCTAAAGCCCATAGCAACTCTTGTTGACCATGCTCAAAGTCTCTTAGCTTTCGGTTCACATTACTACTATTCATAATTTTTTGATCTAAGCTTTCGATCAGGGCTTCTTTTTCTCTTAATTCCTCTTGTTTGTAAGAAAGCTGCGCATTGATGTTGATGAGTTTAGTGTTGACATTAGCTAAGGACGCATTACGTTTGTTGAGTAGCATTTCTTTTTTGATGATCGTACTAAATAGCAAGATTAGACCACCAGTAATAATGCTTAACAGTGTCATGTAAATGGACTGCATATACATCATTCCTGAACACGGAATATTTAAGATCATTGGTAGGAGGTTCACGCCATAATAACATAAAAGGATTATGCCCGCTCCTATTGCTAAAAGCGTCCGATATTCAGCATCTATTCGTGCAATAAAATCTGTAATTCTTGTCTTTTTTAAAGCATTTTTTACAAAGAAAAAGGCAACGATGCAAAAAGTAACGTTTAAAAATAATGCAAGCGGTAGTTCATAAAAATTTTCAAGGGCATCAATGCCATAAACTTGATACGAGACAAATTCAGCCCAAGAACGTGCTAGTATCATCACCATGCGTACAATTGATAAATAGAAAAAGTTTATCGTTGCCTCTGCAAGCCAACCATGTTTCCTGAGGTTTGATATCGTAAAAGTAAATATGAATAGTGTGCCACTTGCCCATTGACCGAAAAATAAAGATGCATAGTATAAAAAGATAGTAGTCAACACAACATACAAGATAAAAGTAGACCATTTATACTTTCTGCTTAATAAAATCCACATGCCAGCCCAGACTAAAAGTGACTTCCCTAAGGCAATGATCAATAGTGGAATCATTAAACGACACCTCCTAAATGTCAGTTTCATCTTGCATGACAAAACCGAGTGAGATTATTGCTTAAAGCACAAACTTCACTCGACGGCTTAATCATTTTACAACAACAGTTTAATATTTTTTCTGATTATTAGCCAAGGGGAGACGGTTTAGTTATTACTTTAACCATACACATCTTTTATTGCTCCTTTTGTTTTATTAAAAATCATGCCAAAACTCTCTATGTAAAACGCTTTTATAGCGTTATTTTGAAGATTTAGTCTATTTTTATGCTTGTAAGTATTATAACATATGTTGTATAATTTTAGTTAGAAATAACGAAATAGAAATTTTTAATTTTTAAATTACGAATTCGTAACAGGGGTTGGTTGAAATGATTGGGGAAACGTTGAAATATATTCGGGAAGAAAAGAAAATTTCTGCAAACTTTGTCGCTAAGGATATCCTTTCTAAAGCACAATTATCTAGGATTGAAAATCAAAATCAAACACCTAATGCTGATAGTTTTATCAAATTGTTGCATCGCTTAAATGTTTCTTTTGAAGAATTTTGTCTGTTAAGTGACAATGATTATATTAAAATTCGAGCTAAAACAAAAAATGATATCTTTGATATGTTGCGCAAAAAAAATACAAAGCAAATGAAAGAAGCTATCAATCAAATGGATGATTACTATGACAAGTACAACGATTCTTATTTTAATCATTTAAGTTGTATTATCAAAGCTACGCTCATTCTTGGTGAATCAAACTATAATTATAATGAAGCGCTTAAGGTACTAAAACCTGTTAGTGATTATTTGTCGTCTGTAGACATTTGGTTCGATTATGAAATAGGTCTATTTATCAACTGTATGTATTTGTATCCACTTGAAAAAGCAATCGCTATCGGGAATGCTGCGCTAGAGCAAATTAAAAAGAATTATATACGCTTTAAAAATGATGATGAGATGGCGCGTAGCTTATTATTAAATCTATCTTTTTATACTTTATCGGATGAAAAGTATTATCACTACGCCCATGCTTATTCTAGTGCAGCACTTTCTTTGCCACAATCAACACATCTACTATATAATTCATTGTTAGTTAAAATTGTTAATCAAGTGGCTTGTTTCAAGCTAGAAAATGGTGAATATGATGAAGTGTATCTAGCGAACTTAGTTAATGGTTTTAAGCTCATGAAGTTTGATGAGCTTTATCAGCAATGTGTTGACTTGATCAGTAAGCATGGCATTACACTAAAAAATATTTAAAATAAGCCTTTCATGCGTTTTGTGTTTAAATTCCCTTCCATTCTTTGACAGACATTCTTCTAATATGCTATACTAATTAAAACAAGCTTTGAAAAAGAGAGGAGTTTTTAATATGATTTATCCATTTAACGGTAAATCCCCTAAAATTGCTGACTCTACCTTCGTTGCTGATTATGTAACCATCATTGGTGATGTGACGATTGGTGAGCAGTGTTCAATTTGGTTTAATACAGCGATTCGTAGTGATTTAGCACCTATCACAATCGGCAATGGTGTTAACATTCAAGAGAATTCAGTTTTGCATCAAGATAAAGATGTCCCTTTAATTATTGAGGACGATGTGACAATTGGTCATGGCTGTATTTTACACGGTGCAACGATTAGAAAGGGTGCGCTTATCGGCATGGGGGCGATCATTTTAGATGGAGCTGAGATTGGAGAAGGCGCATTAATTGGAGCGGGTAGCCTTGTGCCAGCTGGAAAAACGATCCCAGCGCATACGTTAGCAATGGGAAGTCCAGCAAAAGTCGTTAGAGAACTAGAACACGAAGATAGCGCACACATTACCTCTGGTAATAACGACTACAAAGAGAAAGCCAAAATTTATAAAGCCATGCAACATAAGCTTTAGAGGTATCCTTAAACTAAATAAAAACGCTTTGTTAGCTTGCACTGCCATATAGCAAGGCGTTTTGTTTTGTTAATCACCTTTAAATCGTTGTATTTTTTGTGAAAGTTCGGTACAATATAAGCATTGCTAATAATAAGGCGATAGAAAAAGTTTTGAAAAGTTGAGGTTTTTATCATGGAATCAAGCTATGTAGAATCGTTGTATAAAGAAATAGAGAAAAATTTAAAAGTTAAAACTAAGCAAACCCACGCAGTATTGACCATGCTTAAAGAAGGATCAACTGTTCCATTTATTGCGCGTTATCGTAAAGAAGCAACGGGTGGTCTTGATGAGGATCAAATTCGAGAAATCAGCAAGGCTTATGAGTATGGCGTGAATTTAGAAGAACGAAAGCTAGATGTGATTCGTTTGATTACTGAAAAAGGGATGATGACACCAGAACTTTTAGCAACGGTTAAAGCGACTCAAAAGTTAACAGAAATTGAGGATTTATATCGTCCATTTAAGGAGAAGAAAAAGACACGCGCGACTGAGGCGAAGCGTAAAGGACTTGAACCACTCGCCACGTTTCTTCTTGAATATGGACAGGAAGATGTAGTAGCAAAAGCATCAGAATTTTTGTCAGATGAAGTTGCAACCGCAGATGACGCCCTTTCTGGTGCGATGGACATTGTTGCAGAAATTGTTTCCGATGATCCAGACTTTAGAAAGTTGGTACGCACCCAAATTATGAAATCTGGGAAGCTGGTATCTAAGTTAAAAGACGAATCCCTAGATGAAAAAGGTGTTTATAAACAATATTATGAATATGAATCGCAAGTTAACAAGGTTGCTAATCATCAAGTACTTGCAATGAATCGTGCTGAGGCGGCAAAAGTTATTCGCGTTAGTATTGTGGATGATTCAGAATTTATCACTGGGCGTATTAAAGCGAAATTTATTACAACAGAAGGCTCGACAACTGGAAAATATGTTGCCTTAGCGATAGAAGATGGGTATAAACGCTTAATAAAGCCTTCTATTGAACGTGAGATTCGTGCTGAGCTAAAGGAGAAGGCTGAGAATGGGGCGATTCATATTTTCTCGGAGAATTTACGTCAGCTACTACTACAACCACCGATGAAAGATCGCGTTGTACTAGGTGTTGATCCTGCATTTAGAACAGGCTGCAAATTAGCTGTTGTAAGCCCAACGGGTGCTGTTTTAGGTATTGATGTTATTTATCCACATGAAGCAACTAAAGGAGCGAAGCCAAATCCTACGAAGGTTGCTGAGGCAAAGAAGAAAGTAGAAGCTTTAATTAAAAAGCATGGTGTTGAAATTATTTCGATTGGAAACGGAACAGCTTCACGTGAGACTGAGGCATTTATCGCAGATGTTTTGCGCGGGATTGATGGTGATGTCAAGTATGTGATTACCAATGAAGCGGGCGCATCTGTTTATTCAGCGGGCTCGGTTGCTCAAAAGGAGTTTCCTGACTTTGCCGTAGAGGAGCGTTCTGCTGTATCAATTGCGCGCAGGTTGCAAGACCCATTAGCTGAACTTGTTAAGATTGATCCGAAGTCGATTGGGGTTGGTCAATATCAGCATGATGTGAATGCTAAAGCACTTGATGAGTCTTTAGACTTCGTTGTTGAGACAGCTGTTAACCGTGTAGGTGTGAATTTAAACACTGCTTCACCATCACTACTTACCCATGTAGCAGGTCTCAATGCGGCAATTGCTGATAATGTGGTTGCGTACCGTGATGAAATTGGAAAGTTTGCAAATCGTAAGCAACTTCAAAAGGTTAAACGCCTTGGTGCGAAGACTTATGAGCAAGCTGTCGGTTTTTTAAGAATTCCTGATGGTGATAACCCACTAGATATTACCCCGATTCATCCTGAGAGTTATGGTATAGCTGAGAAAATTATGGAAAGTCTAAATGTAGATACTTCTGATTTAGGTAGTGTAAAGATGAAACACGCCGTAGAATCTGCCAATCGGGAAAGTCTTGCTACTAATTTAGCTACAGATGCGTTCACCGTTAACGATGTCCTAGCTGCACTAGTGAGTCCAAATCGCGATTTGCGTGAGGAATTAGATGCGCCTATTTTACGAAGTGACGTCTTAAAACTTGAAGATATCGCGCCTGGTATGGAACTCGAAGGAACTGTTCGTAACATTGTTGACTTTGGTGCATTTATTGACTGTGGCTTGAAGAATGATGGGCTTGTTCACTTGTCACAAATGAAAAAAGGCTTCGTAAAGCATCCACTTGATGTTGTAAGCGTGGGTGATGTTGTAACAGTTTGGGTGAAAGAGGTTGATATGAAGCGTGATCGTTTAGCTTTGACGATGATTAAACCAAAATAGAACTCAGAAAAGAAGAATTGTTCTTCCATCTCTGAACTCTAGAAAAAAGGTGATGAACTGATGAAAAAAGTAAGTGTATTGGCGGTTTTATCTGTTGCGATCTTGGCGTTTACAGCTGGGATTACGATGGCTTATGGTGTTTTTGAATTTGGGCGAACAGCGACTGTTAATCA
>JGI24703J35330_11748276_pt1 | contig 12959 bp, 10 predicted proteins | sample TergutNt197P1_FD_35330 | JGI IMG/M metagenome (IMG submission 35330) | reverse complement strand
GGGGGGGGGGGGTTGCTGCAAGTCACAGTCGATAATCGCTACGGCATCACCCTTTGTGTGAGAAAGCCCTGCAAGTATCGCACTTTCTTTACCAAAATTACGTGAAAAAGAAATGCCTGCTATACGATGGTTATTTTCTCCTAATCTCGAAACAATTTCCCATGTGCCATCTGTTGAACCGTCATCTATAAAAATAATTTCATATTCTATTTTCGCATTTTCCATAATAATTGATATGGTTTCAGCAGTTTTTTCAATCATTTCACCTTCATTGAATGAAGGAACTACAATTGACAAAACACTCATATTTCATCCCCAATCATTCATTTAAGCGCATCTTGCCTTCTATAACGACAAAGGTTGTAATGCTTTTACGGTTGGTGGTAAACCAAAAGCTTCTGCAAATCGGTTAATTGCGTGGTCGATTCCGAATGTGTGATATTGATACCATTTTTCTGTTAACATAGCAAATTTAACTTTACCGTAATATTGTGCTATTGTGCCTCGATTAAAGTCACGCAAAGAATCAAACAAGCGGTCGTTGGCAATATTTCCATGTATAAAATCCTCTTCCAAAATCGCAATCATCCCTAATACCGTGAAATATTATATCTTCGGGTAAAAACGTGCGATTACTTCCGTGATATACAGTAAAAGTCATTTTATAAACCCTTTCGGAATAAAACTTCCTTGTCTACAAAAATAGAATTTATGCCGGTAAAAGCGTATTCGTAGTAGCCGACGTTTTCCATGAAGTTAATGATTTCGGCATTTTTTTCACAAATGGAGTAGGGGAATGTGTAGGGAATTGTTTCGATTATAAAGATGAGTGGACGATATTTTTTAAAGTCAATGGATTTGAGAATTTCCATTTCCATACCCTCGATGTCTAGGCTTACAAGCACCGGTGCTTTGCCTAAGTAATAATCAATTATGCTGTTTACAGATACTGTTTGAATATCCAGCACTTCGGTAATTTTCATATCAGGGTTTTTTTGAAGCATTTCGTCAGCGGTGGCTTTGTCGGCGGTGGAAAGGCCGTAGCCTCCGAAGAGCCCTGTACCCATTACATAAAATTTTATGGTTTCACCGTTTTTTGCGGCAATGCAGTTGTTTAAAATAATATCGCCGTTCCTGTAGAATCTTAATTCGGGAATAAGCGCGGGATTTGCTTCAACGAGTATACCCCTTGCGCCGCTTTTGTAGAATAAGTATGTGTTGCTTCCCATTTTTGCATGGTTTGCGCCAAGGTCAAGATATGTTACATCATACATGTTGCCCACTATGGATTTTATTAAAAAAGCAACTATTTTATCTTCGCCGCTTTGTGAATACGTGTCTATGTCGAAAATATTCTCTTCTTTTTCGGAGAATAAATTAAATTCAAGCTCGTCCAAGCGGTCAATTTTGGCTTGGAGCTTGCTAATGGTTTCATTAGAAATATTTTGACCGCACTCTAATGCTTCTACACGATGCTTTAATTCGTTGGCTATAGTTGCAGTTTGCTCGCCGAGCGTGGGTTGTGTCCTCCAAAGTGCAAGTTTACGAATTATTTTCATGATGAACTCCCTTGATACACTTCATTAATTTCGTCTACGCTTCCGATTGCTGTAATTCGGCCTTGTTGTAGAATCATGGCGCGTGTGCAAAGTTTTTTTATTGTTTCAGGCGCGTGGGAAACAAGTAATACGGTTGTTCCACCGGATAACATATGTGCTATTCGCTCTTCGCATTTTAACGCGAATTTATAATCTCCTACACCTAAAATCTCATCGATTATTAAAATATCAGGGTCTACTTGCGTTGCAACAGCAAAACCTAAACGTGCTTGCATTCCGGATGAGAAGTTTTTAAGTGGAACATTCTCAAATTCCCAAAGTCCAGAAAAATCCATGATATCACCATAAATTGAATCCATAAATGCAGGAGAATGTCCGTACATTGCTCCATTCATATAGATATTTTCCTTGGCAGAAAATTCGTAATCAAAACCTGCTCCAAGTTCAAGAAGCGGAGAAATAGAACCATTTACGGTTATGCTTCCACCCGTTGGTTTAAACACGCCGGAAATAAGCTTCAAAAGCGTAGATTTTCCTGAGCCGTTAAGCCCTAGAATTCCAAGAACTTCTCCTTTTTCAACAGAGAAGCTGACATCTTTTAATGCCCAAAATTCATCGTAAAAAAGTTTCCTGGTTAGTGCCTTAACTACATATTCTTTTATTCCCATAATCTTATCGCGGTTTAGGTTAAACAACATGGAAACATTGTTAACCTCTATAGCCGTGTTGTTAACCATGGACGACTCCTTTAGATATATAAAATGTATTTATCTTGCTGTGCCATTTTTACATATAACCCTACGCCCAATGCTGCCAGTGCAAACCCTAGGCAAATGATGTTCTCCCAAAGCCCAGGTACTGTTCCCTCTAGTACCAATGCTCGAAAATATCCGACATAATGAAACAGTGGATTCAGATGAACCAGATGAAAAACACGTGCCGGCAAAATAGCTACGGGATACAAAATGGGTGTAAGGAACATCAGCATAGTAAGTCCCACCGTATAAACATAAGTTATATCGCGGAAAAACACTGCAAGCGCAGATAAAATCATTCCCGCACCCAACGCGAACACAAATACATAAAGCACCGGAATGGGGATAAGCAACATTGCCCACTTAAATGATTCCCCCGTGGCAACGAAAACAAGCAAAAATGCAATAAAAGAAAAACCCAAATTAACTGTTGATGACAGCACTCGGGTTATGGGAAAAATATATTTAGGCACATATAATTTTTTAATAGTTCCGGCATTTCCTACAATTGACATCATTGCATTGCTTGTAGATTCGCTGAAGAAATTAAAAATTAACTGCCCGCTGAAAACATATACGGGAAAATTATTAATATCCGGTTCAAAAAGAAATGAAAAAACCATAGACAAAACAATCATGTTAAGAAGGGGGTTTAAAAGTGACCATAAAACACCCAGAACACTTCTTCGGTATCTCGTTACAAAATCACGCTTTACCATAAAATATATTAAATAGCGAAAGTGTTTTAATGTATCTATTTGCCTCTTAACATACTCTCTTTTAATTATCCAGACTAATGCGAACACAAATATCATCGATACCGTAGCTGCTATAAAACCGACATAAAATAGTTGCATAAAGATATTACCGGGTCTAAGCCCGGCAACCTGCATCGGTAAATAAAACCAAAATAAAATTGAAAACAAAACCGCTAATACAAACGAAATAACCGCAAAATGCTTTTTTGTCATTATTTTGCCTCTCTCAGATTTAAAGGCTTTCCCATTTCTAATTTTTCCTGCAAAATAATACCACTTTCTAGGCATGTGCGCAATAAAAAATAACAATGATACATTCCTTCATTTTGTACCGGAATACCTCGGTTTCAATATCGGCGCGAATTAGGTGTATGCTTGGTGCGCTTGCGCGGATTTTTACGCCGTATTTGCTGCCGTGTTTAACGAGTATTGGGGGTTCCAGTTTCATTTCGTCGGTGGCGGGGGTTACAATGCCATAGCCTTTTTGGCGGACTTCTTCGAGGGCATTTTTGATTTTGTCGAATTCTTTTTTGGCTTCGGCGAGGACTTTTATTGTGGAAATTAGTTGGTATTCACCTGCGATGTCCATGCCTGTGGTTTCTGAAAGGATTCTGTAGAACAGGGATTCGTCTACCGAGAGGTCGATGTGGACGGTTCCTTCACCCAAGGCTATGCGTTCGAGATGGGCTTTTTTCACATGCTCGTTATCTTCGAGGGCGGGAATGTGGATGCGCATTTCTCGAAGCCTGCCTACGTTTGTTACCATTTGCTTAACTGCTCCAATGAAGCTTTGTTTTAGCCAGTGTTCGAGGGGTAGGGTTTCTATCCAGCGTGGGTAGTTTAGACGAATTTCTTGTACAGGGAACTCGTAGAGTACGCGCTCGATTACGGCGTTGATGTCTTCCAGCTTTAATTGGGCGCAGTTTAGTGCCATTACGGGGGCATTGTATTTTTCGGAAAGCTCATCCCGCAATTTTTCGGCTTCCGGGGAGAAGGGTGATTGGCTGTTTAATAATATGACGAAGGGCTTGTTTATGCCTTTTAGCTCGCGGATTACTCGCTCTTCTGCATCTATGTAGTCTTCGCGTGGGATTTCGGCTATGCTGCCGTCGGTTGTTACAACTATGCCAATGGTGGAATGGTCGTTTATTACCTTTTTTGTTCCCATTTCTGCGGCTTCTGCGAAGGGCATTTTGTCTTCTGACCATGGCGTGGATACCATGCGTGGCTTTTTGTCGCCGTTTTCCCCTTCAAAGTGACCAGTCGCGCCGGGTACAAGATACCCGACACAATCTATCATGCGTACCTTGAAGGTTGCTGCGGCATCTAGCTGAATTTCTACAGCTTCGTTAGGCACAAATTTGGGCTCTGTTGTCATTATTGTTTTTCCTGCCGCGCTCTGGGGTAACTCGTCTGTTGCTCGCTCTCTGCTGTAGCCGTTTTCGATATTAGGTATTACCAACAAATCCATAAATCGCTTGATAAATGTGGATTTGCCTGTGCGCACCGGCCCTACTACTCCTGCTTCTGTTAAGTAAGGAACTATCCGGAAATAACTTGCCTGTTTGGGCTTGTCTTTTTGCCGCACTGCTTCGTCGCAAAAAACCTTGCGACCCTCTAGGTCGCGGCTGTTTTTGCTCCTCGCATTGCGACAAAAATCCTGCGCCCAAACAGTCAAGTTATTTCCGGACAGTTCCTAAGGACTAATTCTTTTTGATAATCGTCACAAAAGTTCCATGTTATTTCAATATTATTAATGTCGTAAATCTTAATGGTTGAGACGAGTTCACTTACAAGATGCGGGGTAAGCTTGGGTAAATTATAGAGTTTCTTAAAGTTGTCCAAAAGCTGGTTTTCGTGTTCTTTACCACGCAAGGCTGTAAGCTCGCAGTTCAGTTTTTCCAAGTCGTCTTGTAATTTAATTACAACATTTTTATAGTAATTACATTTTTCAATATACATATCCCTTGTCAGCTTGCCTTCTTTGTAGCTTTCATACAGGTTGACCTTGGCAGTCTTGGTTTTTTTGATTATTGCTTGCAAATTCGAGGCACTTTCTGCCATTTTTGCGATATTTTCGCTTGCTTGGTTTTTGAGTCGAGACAAGATACTGTTTGCACATGCGGTATATTTCCTAACAAAAGCCAGTACAATGTCGCTTAATATATCTTCGTAAACCTTTTCGGAAACACAATCGCTTTTATGGACTTTCAGCGTTTCACAGAAGAAATACGGACGCTCTCTGTCGTATCTGCCGCGCATGGTATGACCGCAACAACCACATTTAACTTTACCCCCAAGTAGCCGCTCAACCATTTTATTAGCATCCCTCTCCTTTTTTAAACCAAGGAGTTCCTGTGCTTTATAAAAAGATTCTTCGCTGATAATCGGGGTGTGGGTGTCGTGTACTACAATCCATTCGCTTTTTGGTTGCCTATACCGTTTATTGCTCCCAACCCGCATTACTTTGGTCTTGCCGGAGATTGTAATACCGAGATACCGTTCATCACGTAATAATTTCCAAACCATTGCTCTCGTCCAAAAGTTTGTATCGTTAACCGTATTCCACTTGCGTTCGTAGCCGATAATCCGCTTGTAAGCAAGGGGAGTGGGTATGTTTTTAGCATTTAACTCAGTAGCTATTGCCCCGGTAGACTTGCCCTCTAAACATAATTCAAACACAGCATGTACATATTTAGCCGCCACAGGGTCTATGTCGAGGCGGTTTTTGTTACCGTCCATTTTGCGGTAGCCGTATAGTGCTGTGGTTGACATATAATCGCCCTTGCGCATTTTTGCCTGTTTCGCACTCGTCACCTTTTTTGAAACGTCCTTGCTGTAGTAATCATTGATAAGATTGGTAAAAGCTATATCCAGAGTTCCTGTTTGCATAGAGAGGTTTTTACTGTCAAAGTTGTTATTTACAGATATAAACCTTATCCCAAGGAAAGGAAAGATTTGTTCAATGTAATCTCCAACCTCAATATGATTGCGTCCAAACCTTGAAAAATCCTTGACTATTATGCAGTTAATTTTGCCGCTCTTTGCTTGTTTAAGCATTTTAGTAACGTGAGGGCGATTAAAGTTTGTGCCGGAATACCCATCGTCCGAAAACTCTAAAACCGAGCAGCCGTCAAATTCATTATGGCTTGAAATATAGTTGTTCACTAAATCTCGCTGATTAGATATGCTTTCACTCTCACCATAACCGTCATCTTCGAGGGATAGCCTAAGATAAATGGCGATAACATAATTTTTGTTTATCACAACTACCCCCCGTGATGTTAGCTCTTACGGTTTCTGCGTAACTCTTGAACGGCTTGGAACATGTCTTCATCGATAATTGGAGGATGTGTATCAAGAGCTACTACCCAGTCATCTTTATCAACATGGATTCGTATTCCGCCGTTCATAAGGCCTGTTTTGTATCTGCCTTGTTCAAGCCGACCAAGATAGGCTGTGTTTTCAGTAATTCGCTTTACAGCAGATTTGTACCAAAATTGTGCCTTGCTGTGCTTTTCGCTTTTTAATATGCCTTGCTCATAGCGATGCCTATTCGGGGGCAGTATGCCGTCGGTATTTAACATTGCAGAAATAGCATTGTCGCTGTGTCCTTCAATGACCAGCCGAAAGATGCGATTTACAACCGCGGCAGCCTTTTCGTCTACTACCAAGGCATTGCCTTCTTTGATGTAACCATATGGGGCAAACGCTCCGCAAAAATCCCCGCGTTTCCGCTTTATTTCATACTGAGAGCGTACCTTTTTTGAAATATCCTTGGCATAAATTTCATTCACAAGGTTTTTTAAAGGAATGACCAAATCTTCATTTGATGATGGGGCGTTGCTATCATAATTATCGTCAATGGCAATGAAGCGAACGCCCATAAAAGGGAAGACCCGCTCTAGGTAGTCGCCTGTTTCAATATGATTTCTGCCTAAGCGCGAAAGGTCTTTAACCACAATGCAGTTAACCTTCCCTTTGCGAATGTCATCGAGCAAGCGATTAAACCCCGGTCGGTTGAAGTTCGTGCCTGTTTTGCCAACATCTTGGTATACTCCAAACTCCATCATATCAGCCTGTTTTTGCGCATATTGTTTTAGCATGTAAATTTGAGTGCCGATTGAATTGCTTTCCTTTTTTCGCATGTCTTCTACTGATAATCTCGCATATAACGCCACATTATAAAGTGGCGTAGGAGCAGGGGTTTCAGTTGCAACTCCTATATTTTTTCTACTTTTTCTGGGCATCTAAATCGACCGGCCTTTCGGAATCAATATGTAAAGTTGAGTGGAATTTATCGCCGTACATGAATGTTATATCAACTGTGCCGTTCTCATGGATGCTTATTTTCTTAATAAGCGAAGATACAATACTTCGGGATAATTCCGTGATGTTTCGCTGTGTTTTAAATTCATCAATCCAACTTTCTCTCTCTCCGTTTACGATTATATCGATATCGTTTTTTAGTTGTTCAATTGCTTGCTGTATATCGTTTAGCTTTTTGGTATAGAGTTCGTTAAATTCCTCAAACTCGTACCTTTCTAGCAGACCGTCTTTGAAGTCCTCGTGAACCGATAATTTCAAATTTTTATACCGCTCAAGTTCTTCTTTTTTTATCGAAAGCCCTGCATATAATTTTTTTGTTTCCTTCTTAATGCCAGAAATAAATTCAACATATCGCAAAACTTCTTCAATGTCTAAAATATTGGAAATCTGCTTCTTGATTGATGAAAGCACAATATTCATCAGCTCTTTTTCGCTTGTAGAATGCAGGGTACAGCCTTTGCCGCTTTTTTTTGTGGAGCAAACGTAATAAGCAAACTTTTTGCAACCACTTGGCACGAGTTTACGAACCATTGTATTTCCGCAATCTGCACAGAATAATTTGCCCGAAAAAACATATACGCCTTTTTCTGAAGGAGCTGTTCTTGTGTCGCTTGCCAGTAAATCAGCAACCACATCAAATACTTGTTTGCTAATAATTTTATCATGGGAGTTCTCTACAATGTTCCAATCTTCCTTTGCCTTGGTGATGCGGTTTTTCAGCTTGTGGTTTGGTGTCGTGACTTTGCCTTGTTCAAGAACCCCTGCATAAATCGGGTTAGCAAGAATCCTGTTTATGGCAAGTGGTGTCCACTGGGCTTTCGCGTTTACCTTAAAAGATGTTGAAAAATTGAGTCCGCAGAACCTCTTGTACTCCATTGGGGATAATTCGCCTTTGGAATTTAGCCTTTTTGCAATGGCTACGCCACTAAGCCCTTCCAGTTTCCATTTGAAAATATCTCGGACTATTTCGGCGGCGTATTCATCAACCACCAATTTGTTTTTGTTTTCGGTGCATTTTGCATAGCCGTAGACAACGAAATTCCCGATATAATCCCCATTTTTCCGCTTAATTAATAGATTGCTTCGGATTTTCACCGATATATCTCTTGAATAAGCATCGTTAATAAGGTTTTTGAACGGCAAGATAAGTTCCTCGGAATCAGACCGCTTGTTATTGCTGTCAAAGCGGTCGTTTACCGATATAAACCTCACCCCAAGGAATGGGAAGATGTTTTCAAGATATTTTCCGACTTCTATGTAGTTTCTGCCGAATCGTGATAAATCCTTTACGATTACGCAGTTTATTTTGCCTGTTTTTATATCCTCCATCATGGCTTCAAAACGAGGGCGATTAAAGTTAACACCGCTAAATCCATCATCGACCCGCTCGGAGCAAAGTCGAATTTCAGGCATTGACTTTAGAAAATCTTTTATCAGTTCCCTTTGATTCGCAATACTATCGCTTTCTGCTTTATCACCATCTTCTTTTGAAAGACGGACATATATAGCAGCGTTCCATGTATTGCGACACCAATTAATTCTTTCCGCCCCACTGGTGTCGCAATCCCCCCTTTTAGGGGGGTGATTGGAGTTTGCAAGGCAAACTTCAATCAGGGGGTCAATATTCATCTGCATATAAAACTCCTTACAGCATTTCAAAATATCCTTTCATTCTATCCTCGAAGCTTACATCGGTTTCGACAAAACTTATCCGAACCACAGTATCCCCGTACTTTTGAATATAAGGATTTTTTGTTAAGCTGATATATTCAAGAATCCTGTCCGTTACAGATAAATCTTGGCTTACCTCTACATCACGAATATCCACCAGATTTTCTTTGTTTACAGTTCCATTTGCCGCGCTGTTTTTCATTTCCATTAACTTTTCTAATGTAATTTTCAAAAAATCACCCCCTCTTTCAAGGATATGCAGGGTGATGGAGGGAATATACAATGTTTTGGTACAAAGCTTATAAAGCTGAAGAATATTAAGGAATATGTGCGTATTAATAACAAAGCGACCAAGGTTGGATTGGTCGCTTCGTTATGTGTGCAATGAATTGCCTGTTTCGCTATAGTTTAAAGTAGGTTACAAGTTGCCGTAAAAGTTCAGCTTGGGAGTTTAGTTCTTGTGACGCAGCGGCTGTTTCTTCCGAAACTGCCGAATTACTTTGCGTTACTGTGGATATTTGCGAAAGCCCCAAACTAATTTGTGCAATTGATTCTGCCTGTTCATTTGAGGATATAGAGATATTGTTTATAAGTTCCGAAACCTCTCCGGCGTTTGCAACTATCATATCCAGGGATTGTGATGTAGCAGTTGCTATGCTTGAACCGCTTTCAACGCGGCTATTGGATGTTTGGATAAGCTCGGTTGTTTCGTTTGCAGATTCCTGACTACGGCCTGCAAGACTGCGTACTTCCTCTGCAACCACGCTAAAGCCCTTGCCGTGTTCACCCGCCCTTGCGGCTTCTACTGCCGCATTAAGTGCGAGTAGGTTGGTTTGAAATGCTACATCTTCTATGACTTTTATAATCTTGGAAATATCGTCAGACGATTCCTTGATTTGCGACATAGCAACCAGCATTTCCTTCATGGACTCATTACCTTTTTTAGCATTTTCGGTTGATTTTCCGGATAATTCACTCGCTTCCATTGCATTTTCAGAGTTTTGCTGTGTTTGTTGGTTAATAACGACTATGCTTGCGTTTAACTCTTCTACAGAGCTTGCTTGCTCTTGCGCGCCGTTTGCTAGTTCTTGCGCACTGGTTGAAATTTGCTTTGCACCCGATAATACCTGCTCGGCTGATGAGTAAATTTCAGACATGGTTTTATTTAGGGTTGTGCTTATGTTGTTTAAGGAATCTTTGATTGGCGCGAAGCTGCCCAAATACTCGCGATTTATATTTGTGGTAAGGTTTCCGTTTGAAATTTCCGTTAAACTGCTGGTGATTTCCGATATATATGAAGAAATTTCTGTAAGCATTTCATCAACGGCGGATACGATAACCCTGAATGAGCCATTATAGCCAACAGCATCAGGGTTTAATCCTTTAGCGCGAACATTGTTGTCTAAACTTTCTAAATCAAAATTACCTGCCTTCATTTCATCCATAATGCTAATTATGGTTTTGATAGGTGAGTCAACAGCTACGGCTATATTGTTAAGCCCTTGCATTAGCTTGCCCCAATCCCCTTTATACCTGTTAACATCTGCGCGGAAGCTCAAATCACCATTATTGGCGGTAGCATCTATCATGCCGCTGATTTCGTTACTTACAGAATTCAGATTATCTGTGAGATTGGCTACTGTTTGAGGTATGATTTTCCAATCCCCCGGCCAATCCTCGATGTTCATATTTGCATTGAAATCACCATCGCCCACCTGATTCAATATATCAACCAGACTCATAATGTCCTTGGTATTTTGAGAAAGGATTTTATTTACAAGCCCCATAACTTCGCGGAAAGAATTTTGATACATGGGATTTTCGACGGTATGATTCACATTACCAACCACCATGTATTCGTCATGGGCATTTGCCAAATCGCCTACAAGTGTTCTGATTACATTAACCAGATTATGAACATCATGGGTCATAGCCCCAATTTCATCCTTGCTAGTTATTGAGTCGAAATTCACGTTAAGATTTCCTACTGCCACATCTTTAATATTTCTTGTGAGAATTTGAAGTGGCTTTAGAGATTTGCTAATTAGTAAATACAGCACGGTTGCGGCACCCGCAAGCCCTATAAGCCCAATTAAAATTGTGGTTAAAATCGCGGAACTTGTGCGGGCTTCTGTAGCGTCGGCAGAAAATCCAATAAAAATCATTCCGATAGGATTTCCGCCCCATCCCAATAATGGCATATATAATGCATAGTATGTTTCACCAAAGATGCTTAAAGTCGTTGTTAATTGTTGCCCCTCTCCCAAAACCCTTTCCGCAATATGTTCGGCGGCACTGGTTCCGACAGCGCGGGTAATTCCATCATCCAGCCTTAGAGTTGAAGCAACGCTTACGTCTTCGACAAAAACGGTAATGTCCGCATTAAATGCCGCAGAAAGCCCATCAACAAATGAATCATTATCCATGTTTCTAAGAACCGTTAATGTACCGACAATAACACCATCATCAATAATTGGAGAAGCTGATGATATGGACATAGGCAGCGCACCTGTAGAAGAATATGTTGATGAACGTCTGCCATAAGTAAATGCTTGGTTAATAGCGGCAGAAACAAGACCGCTATCCCCATATCGAGCTTCTTGTGTACGCAAAATAACGTCACCCTCGTTATCGACCACAACAAAATGGTCAACACCAAGTTCTGCGCGTCTGCCTGTTACATATTGATATATCGCTTGGCGATTTTCGGCTCTGTCTTCTCCATTATTCCATGCTTGTACTAAATTAACCAATTGCTGGTTATTTGCCAGAGCGTATGCCGTCATTTCGTTTAGCGACGAGAGGTTTTCTATGTGAGAGTGCGCCATCATAGATGCTGTGTTCATTCGTTCACTCGTTAATTCGCCTGCAAGATTATTTATGGCAATGAACACATAAGCTACAATCGCTACAATCAAAAGTAGCAAAACCCCGATTGTAGGAATGGTCAGCTTGCTTTTCAAATTGTTAAACATTTGTATTTTCCCCCTCTGTGGTATGTTTTAATTTTGTGAGTATACCACAGAATTTACAGGGAAACAATATGAAAAGCTAACATTTTGTCGCATTTTGTGATTATATTTGAACAATTTGGTGGCGTAATAATTAAATTAGGGAACGTAAGGAAATAAAGTTACAATATTGCGCAGGATTTTTGTCCTAGAACAAGGAAGCAAAAACCGCGCGCACCCGTAGGTGCGTAAGGTTTTTGGTGACGCAGCAGTTGTGCAAAAAGACAAGCGTAAACGTCAAGTTATTTTTGGACAGTTCCTTAGTCCTATTATTACAGAATCACCTATGTAGATATCACCCTTTGTGCGCTCTGCGATGTCGCGGTATAAATTTTGGTAGTCCATGGTAAAACTCCTTTCAGGATGTGAAATTGTATGGATACAATAACATATGCGAAGGCAAAGGTAAATTATTCTAAGAAAATGTCCGATAATTTAAGTAGGAGAACATTTTGAAGGCAGGGATGCATAATGAATATTCAAGATTTATTGGGAATTGGAAACAGGAGAAACAAGTTTACCAATCCACGGAGCAGTACAGCGAGCATTAACTTTACAATTTCGAGCCAGCAGAGTGCGGCTGAACGACCCAGCATAGAGCCGGGCATGAGGCGTAGCGAAATTGACAGGGTGCTTAACGAGAATTTGAAATTTCAGTTGAAAGAAGCGCACAACAGGATTCAGGAGCAACGGAGGCAGGAAAGACAGCGTCCGCCGAGGCGTGTAACGGGTTCTTTGCGCGTAAGCAATACGGATTCGATTAGGAGAGCGCGGCAGGTGAGGTCGAGGCTTATTGCAAAATTGCAAGAAGTTGCGGGAAGCGATATGCACGAAAGAGCGCGTGGGGCTACCGCGATGGATATTAAATTACAAATA
>JGI24703J35330_11748278_pt1 | contig 12986 bp, 12 predicted proteins | sample TergutNt197P1_FD_35330 | JGI IMG/M metagenome (IMG submission 35330) | reverse complement strand
ATTCTGACTTTGATAATATTTTACTGGGAACATGGACGATGGAAGACCCATATCCTTATCCCGTACTGATTGGGATGAGGGGCATTCCCCGAGCATGGCCTATGGCAAATTCTCCACCGCAACCCGACCAGTTAAACAGAGAACTCATAACACCCGGGCCCAGGACATCCGACAGGGCGCGTTCCCCTGGGTTTGGAAACGGAAGTTTTGCAGATAACTTCCGTGCCACCATTCCCCTCTCCCATGCCACGGGGCATCCACGCATCCCTTCATATCAGCATATAAATAACGGCTGGTTTTCTATTGATATGGACATGGTAGAAGACTGGCATACACGACCCGCACCTACACATCGCAATCTCTTTAATACGACTGACCCTGATTTTTGGTTCCCACGTCCCGCATCTCCCGGTTTTGCGGCAGACCCGACCCTCACACCCATACACAGGGTAGAACGGTGGCGGATTATTGAATTCCAAGAACCAAACGCTCAAGATGACTTTATGCGCACAAATTACAGGGGAGAAAACAGAGCAAGAAACGCCATCACTGCAACACAAAATGTACGCAACTCCTTGTTCCGATATGCGGAACTCAATGCAGAGTCGCCCGGCACACTATATCAGGTGACATCCACTACCCCAGGTATGCAATTTTATTATTCGTTTTTCCATGCAACAAACGGCTTCCCCGGTTTTAACCCGGGTGATTGGTATACGCCGCCGACCACCGCAGGCGATAGGCTAAATTTCTTCCTCTCATATGTAGACGTGGGACAATCACCGGTGGTTACTACCTTGCCACATGCTGTTTCGCGGGATAATGCGATGGTGATGGTACGTCCTGCACAGTCGCCACGCTCTGCACCGATTGGTATCGGCGCGCTGGCAAATACCGCCAACATGGGAATAAATGCACCTGCGGGACTCATACTAAACCCATCCGCATGGAATACCGTGGCATACGGCCCGGAAAATCAATCTGCACCCACAACAAACAACAGCGGAGGGTCTTTTGATATCAGGACATTACACCAAGGTCAAGAGTCCCTGCAAGCAGACGGTACTTTGCGTGTACAAAATATCCCGTCGGAAACCGTCTTTTTATATGACATATGGATTGATACCGGGAGAGCCACAATTGCAACGAGTACAATCAACGCGACTGGCAATGTCACCGCAAATGCAAATATCATAGGGGGCAGAGGCGGCACGCGCACAGGCTTTGGTGTCACATTTTGGTCAACAAACCCCAATCTGACTGTGACTAATGCCGCGGGTACCGACACCGTTATTCCGCTAAACGGTATAACAAGCGGACAGCTTACCGGCGGGACATGGCCATGGCTCAATGATGTCAGAAACAACGTAATAGGCTTTTGGGATGTGTCATATGGATGGAAGCGTTTTTATGGACTATACACAGTACCCGAGGGGCAAGGCCAGACGGAGTTTTCTTTCCAGTCCTCCACAGGGCCTTCTCGTATTACCGTGGGCAACTACTTGGACGGCGTAACATTTAGGACTCCCGCGTTTTTATCAATTGATAAATCCGTATTTGACTCCGAAAGTGGAGAAGAAACACGCTTTGTGAGGCCTGGTCAAAGGATGACGGTAGAAACATATGTCATAAACTGGGGAGAAATACCTGCAAACCGGCTTGTGTTGCGGGGATATTTTGAAGAATATTCCGAATATATCAAATTTGTAAGCGGCAGCGTTAATGTTGCGATGGTAAACCCGGCAGGCGCAAGGACAACGATTACCCCACAATCTGTAAACATGGTCAACGGAGTGTTGGAAATCCAACTACCCGCCGCCCAAACTTTGGCAGACGAAAACATGCTGGTTGTTTCGTATGACATCGACGTAAGACCTTTGCTAGACAGCGTACCTCGTGACACATTGCTATACCATTTCCACAAACAGACAGAGATTGAGTTCCGCGAAAGCGGCGACCTTACCGCATTTCAAATGGTAGAACATCGCAGTGCATCCAGCCCCGTCCAAATATTTATAGACCCGATTAGGCTGGAGACATCCGTAGAGCGTGTAACCGACAGACTCTTTGATGTTAGGCTACATGTAGTAGACGCAATCTACGACTATCACGGGGTGAGTGATGTCACTACACGCGGGGTCATAATCGTGACGCTCCCCGATGGATTTTCGGTAGTAAATGCAGAAAACAATCTGCCACCCGGAGCGATTTCGCAAGGATTGGACGGACTTACTCATATAATAATCGGCGGTGTCACCATCGGAGGCAATATCAGAAGGCAAGAATTTTATTATAGGCTGATATACGAAGGCAGCGACTTTGGGGTGTCGTACATTAACCTCTCCGCAGACTACCGGTATACATTCGAAGGCATAGGCGGTGACGAGGAGTTGTTTGCCATGCTTAGGTTTATGCCTGTACCTGTCGTGGGGATACGGCCCGCTCCATCCGATGTGTCATTTGAAGTAAATGTCGGGCAGGTTGCCATGTTAGATTTCCTAGATGGAGTGATTTCAAACGAAAGGCGTTTGGCTGATGACAACTATGAGGTGACACCGGTAGTCATACTGCTGGACGAAAACCGCAACCCGGTAACAAACACGGTAGACGGCGACCACTATATACAAAACACAAACTTTACTGCAATTTTGCGAGCCGCCACAGACCACGCCCATACGAGACTGGAGTTTACACCAACAGCAACAGCGAGCGGCTCAAGCTTCCGCATCTATTACAGAATCGAGCTTATTGCAACAAGACCCGGTAGCGAATCATTTGATCTATCTACCGAATACGTGACGATAACGGTGAATGTGCCATGATTAAAATTTTAAAACAAAAAAGCGGCATTTCACTTATATTTGTGCTTGCCATTATGCTTGTACTGCTTACAGTGAGTGTCTCGGCTTTTACTGCCGCCGGGCTTGGTATGGGCGCATATGCAGCACAGCGCGACCGCAATCAGCTAAATATGTATGCAAGCAGTATGGAGCGGACTATAAGGTCGGCGATTTTGTCGGATGATACCTTTGTCTACGCAATCCTAAATGCCTTGCTGACAGAGACTAATGATATGGGCGCGCATGTGTGGAGGGACGAGTTTGCCGCTTTTTTTATCGACTCTCAGTTGCCACCCATTGATATTGCATTAGATGACATCACCATCACAAGCGATTTACCGGATGTATTTGCTCTCACCATAAGGGGTGAAGGTATCACGCCGCAGATTGCTCCGTTTCGCCAAGGTATCGACTCCATGGAAATTTTAGTCTCCGGCAGAATCACACTATCACTGACAACAACGCATGGGGGTATAGAGATGGTGTCCGAAACAACCTATCAGTTTGACCAAGTGGGGATGGGTGAGGCATCTCCGGGTGCGGCACTGCCCCCCGGCGGCACACCGAGCGGGTTGCAAATACATGATTTTGGCAGATGGGACGTGATAAGGCATGAAGTCAATTAGCCAAATATTAAAAAGCAACAAAGGTATTACATTGGTAGAATGTGTGGCGAGCATACTTGTATTTGTTGTACTCATAGCTACCGTAACAACGGTACTGCTCGCCTCTTTGAGAATCACTGCGCGCGCAGAAGAATCTGCCGCAAATATGCAGCAAGACGTAAATGCAGTATTTTCCGGCGGCGAGGTTGCGCCTCTCGCGGACGAACCCGAGCGTGATGTTGCTATAGTCTTTGGAATAGGGTCGATACTCGTTACAGTTTATGTAGATGTCTACAGACAGGGCGACTTTGTCGCCTTTGAGCCATGAAGGGCGTAACGCTGATAGAGCTTGTAGTAGCCATGCTCGTATTTACCATCATCATGGCTACTGCTACAGCTGTATTCGCGCCTATGCTACGTGCATTTAGCTATGCAAACTCCATCGCCGAAGCAAACACCTTGATGGATAATGTTGCGACACTGATTTTGCATGATTTGACGAGTGCAACAGATATTGAGCCGCAGTACGGCGATATATCAAATGACGTATTGGAAATCACAACGTTTAGGACAATAAATTTTTATTTAGATAATGGCATACTCAGACGCAGAGATATGCATATCAATCCGCCCGACTCGCAGCCGCTGTTGGACAGCGGATTTTTTACGGGAGATATAGAAACAAACATCTCATGGCAGGTTTTTTATCCCAATATAGTAGAACTCACCATTGCCATGACCAACCACAGATGGAGCTGGAGCAGAGAAAGAATATATGTAGCCAGACCCGTGGCTTTCAGCCTGTCGGGGTCTGATTAAACTTAATACGACATAACGCCATCAATAATAAACTGCATTTCTCCCGCGCCGTTTCCTGCTACTACGCGGGGCATTACACCGTCCCAGTTATTTATCATCAATTGTCGCAACATTATTTCTCGGACTTCGGTACCGAGGTCGCCCCATGCGTCCTGCATGATGGACAAAGCCTCTGCGTCAGCTTGTGCGGCTACTATGACTGCTTCGGATTCGAGGCGAGCGACTTCGAGCTGCTGGTTTGCAATAACGAGTGCGCGTTCACGTTCAAATTCTGCCTGCATCATGGCTTGCTCCGTAATCATGCGCTGTTCCACCGCTTGCTCAAACGCCGCTGAAAAGACTATGCTCTCTACAGAAACCGTGTGTATGCGCACATGAAACTGACCTGTGATTTCCGGTCGGCTTAGACTTTGGTTAATTTCTTGGCTTAGGAATGCACGCTGTGCAACGATTTCCATTGCAGATTTGCGGGCAAACACATTCTGGATTTCTTCCAAAAAAACACCGTCCATGCGTTGCTCTAGGTCATTCATAGAGCCAAACTGCTCTGCCACCTGTAACGCAGAGCGCGCATCAGTCAACTGATACAAAACAGTTACATATCCATTGATGTTTTGTGCGTCTACACTGTACGCGCTAAATGCAAAGCTCTGCTCACGCACACGCAAATCGAAGCGTTGCACACTGCTCGGAATCCAAAACACAAAGTTTAGCCCCGGAGGCAAAACGCGGTCTATATCGTTCCATATTCTTACTACCGCGGCTTCCTCTGTACGTATTACATGTAGTGATGGCACTACGACAGCGATGGCGGTAATTATAAGTAATAAAACAACCACCAATGTTAATGATTTTGCTTTCATTTAAAAACCCCTTTTTAATTTTATAGCTCAAACCGCTATATTGTAACATACCATCTTTTTATTTACAAAAATTTTTCCATAGTATAGAATCCTCCTTGTCAGCAATTATAGTGAATTATAAAAGGAGTGGTACATTTTGGACTTCAAGAAAAAAGCAAAAGAGCTGGTCTCACAAATGACATTGGAAGAAAAAGTAAGCCAAATGCTACACTACGCAGGCGCGGTAGAAAGACTGGGCATCCCTGCCTACAACTGGTGGAGTGAAGCTTTACACGGCGTAGCGCGTGCAGGTACTGCTACTATGTTTCCGCAAGCCATAGGCATGGCGGCAACTTTTGACAAGGATTTGCTAAAAGAGGTTGCAGATTGTATCTCTACAGAAGGCCGCGCAAAATATCACGCATTTGTACGCGAAGATGACCGTGATATTTACAAGGGTCTTTCTTTTTGGTCGCCAAACATTAATATTTTCCGCGACCCACGCTGGGGACGTGGCCATGAAACCTATGGAGAGGATCCGTATCTCACCGCCGAGCTTGGTGTTTCCTTTATAGAAGGAATCCAAGGGCCGGATAAAAACAGCCTAAAAGCCATTGCATGTGCAAAACACTTTGCCGTACACAGCGGCCCCGAGGCCGACCGTCATTCATTTGATGCAAAATGTGACTCCTATGACCTCTGGAACACCTATCTTCCGCAGTTTGAAGCGGCAGTAGACGCGGGCGTAGAGTCCGTGATGGGTGCATACAACCGCACAAATGGTGAGCCATGCTGTGCCTCACAGATGCTTATGGTTGACATCCTGCGCGGGAAATGGAATTTTGACGGTCACTATGTTTCCGACTGTTGGGCAATAGAAGATTTCCACAAAAATCATAAAATAACGGACAGTGCTGTGGATTCTGTAGCACTTGCTGTGCAAAAAGGCTGTGACCTATGTTGCGGTGACGTTATGGTAATGGCAGTAGAAGCCGTAAACAGCGGCAAACTTGCCGAGTCCGACATTGACCGCTCTGTAGAACGCCTCCTCGTATCTCGTATGAAGCTCGGTTTGCTTGGTGCGAAAGAAAACAAAAAATACACATCTATTCCATATGAAGTCTTGGACTGCGAAGAACATCACAACCTAAACCTTGAAGTCACCCTCCGCGCACCCATTTTGTTGAAAAATAACGGCGCGTTACCACTTGACTTCAAGTCACTCAAAAAAATTGCCGTCATCGGTCCTAACGCAGACAGTCGCCGCGCCCTCGAAGGCAACTATAACGGCACGGCATCCCGCTATGTGACTGTATTAGAAGGTATACGCGAAGTTGCCGCAAAAACAAAAACGCAGGTACTCTTCTCCGAAGGCTGTCACCTCTTTAAGAACAAAACATCGGCACTTTCTAAAGACGATAACCGCATTTCGGAGGCAGTCATCGCCACAAAAGAAGCAGACGCAACCGTGATTGTACTTGGCCTCGACGCGGATATTGAAGGCGAAGAAGGCGACACAGGCAACGAGTTTGCCAGCGGCGATAAAATCGACATCAACCTCGTAGGCCGCCAACAGCATCTCTTAGAAAAAGTAGTAGAAGCCGCCGGCAAAAAGCCCGTGATTCTTGTGCTAATCACAGGCTCGGCTATGGCAATAAACTATGCCGACGAGCATTGTGCAGGCATCATCCAAGCATTCTACCCCGGCGCATTAGGTGGCCAAGCCATAGCAGAAATCATCGCGGGCAAAGTCAATCCTTCGGGCAAACTCCCTGTGACATTCTACCGCTCCACACAAGACCTGCCCGAGTTTTGGAACTACTCCATGCATAACCGCACTTACCGCTATTACCAAGGCGAAGCCCTATATCCATTCGGGTTTGGGCTTTCCTACACAAAGTTTGCAGTTGACAAGCCGGTGGTTGCAAAGGATAAAAAATCCATCACGGCAGAAGTCAAAAATACAGGCAAGCTCCTTGGTCGAGAAGTCGTACAAGTATATGTAGAATCACCCGGCCAAAAAGAAAAATATCGCCTAATCGGCTTTGCGCCCGTATTGCTTGCCGCAGGCAAATCCAAAAAAGTAACCGTCAAACTTGCCGCCGATACATTCCAACGCCGCGACCACAACGGCGACTTTTACACACTCACAGGTGAGCATAAACTCCATATAGGATTTAGCCAGCCGGACAAGCGCAGCCTTGAACTCACAGGTGTCGCAACAGTATCAGCTGTTATTGAAGTAAAATAATTTATGTCAATATGGGCGTATTTTTAATACGCTCTACATATAAAGGGGGATTTTTTTATGAAATTTATAACTGCATTAGTGCTTATGCTTGTTATTGCTGTGCCTGTTTTTGCGGAGGATGTCACACGCAGGGATGTAGAGGATGTTGTTTATGAAGTTATAGAGCTTTTAGATTTCGAAAAATTTTTGACGGCCGCGGAGCTTACGTCGGATGATATAGTCTCTATACTGTGGTACGCTTTGGCAACCGTACCGCAAGAACGCGAGTGGGCTATAAACCGTCATAGGGAGAATTGGCTGTTTGAAGAAACATACGACTTTTTTTCTTACGTCATAGAAATATACGAGCATGATGAGGACTTAGATTTTGCCATTGTGACATTGAGGTATTTTCATGTGTTCGCGCAAGCTATACCTATTTTGGGATACGATGAAACGGATGAGCTTTTTTTAACCCTAGAACGCTCGCTCAGGGATTATGGCATCGACTATGATGATGTCATGCGCGCCATCGCCGGCAATCATCAATTTATACAAATTTTAAATGATTTTGTTGCAGAGTATGGCGTGGATTACTTTTTGGATATAATTTGGTATGGGAGCGTTCCTAAATATAGGGATATGTTGCTAGGTGGGTTGGTTAGCCGAATAAAAGATGTTACACGAGATGATGTCGCAGATGCAGTCGTTAATGTTTTTACAATTTTTAGAGATTACTATGATTTTGAAGAGCTGTTGAACATTGCCGGGCTTGGGTTTGATGACTTTGTTGACATCATATGGTACTTAGCCGTACCGGACCGGGACGAAGTGCAGTGGTTTATACGATGGCATGGGGAATCATGGCTGTTTTATTTGGTGTATGAGCTTGTCGATGATATTGTCCGTGATGTGGAGCGCGAAGGCGAGGAGATGCCCATTGCGATGTTACAGGCATTGTCAATGTTTACGAGAGTAGTGCCTGTACTGGGATTTGAAGGACTTACCAATCTTTTTGATGTACTTGACAGATATGTTAATGCGTTGGGGCTTTCCGGTGATGATTTTATGGTTGCGGCCACGGAAAATCATCAATTTGCAGAAATGGTATCTGTCATGGTTGTAGCACATGGCGTTGAGGAGTTTTTGGGAATAATCAACGCACACCCTCCTGCTACAGCATTTGCAGAGCTGGTCGAGCACGGTACAAAATCACAGGGACTCGTGTATATGGATATGCTCTTGGGCGGCTTGCTTTCACAAAACATTGAAGGGTTTAGCGTATCAAGACGTGACTTAGATAATTTATCTGCCTTATTTAATTTTTGGGATTCTTGGGACTACTTGGGTCTGCCTTTTAACCTCGTTTTCATAGGTGAAGATGATTTGGAGCGCAGATTTTCTCATAATGTGCATAATGAATCAGCGTTCGAAATCACTTTGCAAACTCCCTACAGACTTAACTTGCATTTGCAAAACAACTCCGATACTACCTTATACATTTCATATTTTGCCATATCCATGCATGGAGGCGATATTTTAAAACATAATACAGAAATCGCTCCACTAATGAGCTATACTTCTCAAATAAATTTTCAGGAGCCTCTACTTGAGTATGGGTTTGGAGTGCATGTATTTATTTTGGGTGAAGCCGATATGAGCTTCGACTTCGCATACCGCCTTACAAATTATCCACTCGGACATCCAAGCCATGGCTGAGATTGAACGAATAGGTATGAAAAAAGTATTACCATCGTACAGCATCTTTGTGACCACGGCATTAATTTTGTTGGCAATATCATAAAAACAAACGATAGCAAATTGTCTGCTAGTGTTGAAAATAATGGAGAAAAAAATGCTAAACATAAGTGAAATTAGGCAACGAATATAACCTATTATAAAAGATAGCCCTATACAAACTGTGATTGTGTTTGGGTCATTTGCTCGTGGCTCTAATAATGATAAAAGTGATGTAGATATAGTAATTGATAGCAAAGGAACATTGCGTGGGATTGATTTTTTTATATGGGCAGACAAAATAGCACAATCATTGCCAATCAAATCGGATATTTTTGAAGCTCGTGAAATAAAAACTAATTCTAAATTGAAATCAAAAATAGATAAAGAAGGTGTAGTTATTTATGAGCGAGCGAGATAGTGATGCATTAAAGAGAATGCTATTGTTTGCAGAACGTGTACAATCGCGTGTTCCATTCCTACGAAGAAATTGACATGACCATAACTTACGAAATCGCATTAAACCATATTCCTATACTTATTAAGCAGTTAAATGAAATTTTAAAATAAACATTACATATATTTTCTTTAGGAGGTATTCCCATGCTTTTAGCAACGCTTTGTTATATAGAAAAGCAAGACAAATACCTAATGCTTCATAGGACAAAAAAAGAAAATGATATACACGAGGGATTATATGTAGGGCTAGGTGGTAAATTTGAAGCAGGTGAATCACCAGAGGATTGTGTAATCAGGGAAGTATTTGAAGAAAGTGGATTAAGAATTAAAAACCCAAAACTAAGAGGTTTTATGACATTCCCTAATTTTGGTAATGGAGACGATTGGTATGTTTTTTTGTTTACTGCTACAGAGTTTAATGGACATATTAAGCACTGCAATGAAGGTGATTTAGTCTGGATAAAAAAGAATGAATTAAGTAATCTACCAATGCACGAAGGCGACAGATATTTTTTGGATTGGATAGAAAAAAACAACGGAGTATTTTCTGCAAAATTTATTTATGAAAATGGGGCTTTAAAAAATTATAATTTCATACAGTATAAATAGAAAGCAGGTATAAGATGGACACAAAAGAAATTTTAAAGCGCGTAGACCATACACTTCTTAGTACTACTGCTACTTTTGCAGAGTATGTTAAGCTGTGCGAAGAAGGGATAAAGTACGGTGTTGCATCTATTTGTATACCGCCATGTTATGTGTATGAATGCAAAAATCACATGATAAAGAACAAATCCGAAATCCCTATATGTACAGTCATTGGTTTCCCAAATGGCTACAATGAAACATTTATAAAAACCAGCGAAGCAATAAATACCGCGAACAATGGTGCAACAGAGATAGACATGGTTGCAAACATCAGCTGGATAAAAAATGGCTGGTTTGACGAAGTTTTAAATGATATTAAAGATGTGCGTGGGATTATCCCAAGGAGCATTTTAAAAGTAATCATCGAAACATCCCTATTAACAGATGATGAAAAGAAAAAAATGTGCGAAGTCGTTGGCGAGTCCGGCGCGGATTTTATTAAAACATCAACGGGATTTGCTTCCGGTGGGGCAACGTTTAAAGACGTGGCTTTGCTAAGGGAGTATTCTCCACCGCATGTTAAGGTAAAGGCTTCCGGCGGGATTAATTCATTGGAAGATGCAACCGAATTTATTAGGCTCGGGGCTGATAGGCTTGGTACCAGCAAAATTGTAAAATTGGTACAGGGGCTGGGTGATAAAAGTGTTTATTAGTAAACTTGCGTATTAATTTTTTCACATGTACAATGTATCAAATATTGCATTTAGGTTGTGGTTGCTGATGTTTAAATACGAAACACATATGCATACCTATCCTGCCAGTGCGTGCGCTTCGGCCACACCGGAGGATATGGTGCGTTATTATAAAAGCTTGGACTACGCGGGGACTATTGTTACAGACCATTTTTTTAACGGAAACAGCGGATGCCCAAAAAACATCCATTGGGGAGAAAAAATTAAGTTTTTTGCCGAGGGCTTTTTCAGGGCAAAAAAAGAAGGCGACAAATGCGACTTCAATGTGTTTTTTGGACTGGAATACAGCTATAACGGCACAGATTTTTTGGTATATGGGCTTTCGCCTGATTGGCTGTTGGAGCATCCTGATTTTGACAAACTTTCCATGAAAAAATTTAGTGAGGCGGTGCGTAGTGCGGGGGCATATTTGGCTCAGGCTCATCCGTTTAGGGATGCATTTTGGATTGCAAACCCCTCCCCTGTCGACCCGACCTTGATAGACGGAATCGAGATTTTTAATGCTAGTATGCCTGATAACACCAACAAAAAAGCCTTTGCATACGCCGAAAAACATAAGCTGGCAAAACAAGCCGGCAGTGATGCACATGACGACTATCTTCGCAGACCCAGCGGAATTGTGCTAAAAAAACGCGCAAATGATATATTTGATATAATAAAGGCATTAAAATCGGGTCAGGCGGAAATCATATGAAGTATTTTCTTGCAATAGACATAGGCGCGTCCGGGGGGATACATATGCTCGGATGGGTAAAGGACGGCAAAATTTGCTACGAAGAGGTCTACCGGTTTGGCAATAAAATACGCGAAAAAGACGGCGTTTTGTGCTGGCACACCAAGGCACTTTTTAGCGAAATCATCAAAGGCATGAAAATATGTGCCGAACTGGGCAAAATCCCATACAGTGTAGGCATCGACACATGGGGCGTTGACTTTGTCGTTTTGGATAAAGGTTCTAATGTGCTTGGACATGCCGTATCCTACCGCGACATGCGTACCGAGGGTATGGAGGATGTGATTGCCCAAAAATGCACTGACAGCGAACTATACAAACGCACAGGAATCCAAAAAGCCGCAATGAATACAATATATCAACTCGCGGCGGTAGATGCAGAAAACGGACTCGAAGATGCCAAAAAGATGTTAATGCTACCCGATTATTTCCACTTCTTGTTATGCGGTGTGGCAAAAACAGAATATACAAACGCTACGACAACAGGGCTTGTTAATGCGGTGACACGGGACTGGGATTTTGAAATAATTGAAAAATGCGGATACCCCAAAGAAATTTTTTGTGAAATAGTGCCACCGGGTACTGTCCTCGGCGAGCTTTTGCCCGAGGTCGAGACAGCTGTCGGGTATAACTGCAAAGTTGTTTTACCTGCTACACATGATACGGCCTCTGCCGTTGTCACCATGCCTGACAAAGACACGATTTTTATAAGCTCCGGCACATGGTCACTCATGGGCGTAGAACTCGAAGCCCCTGATTGTTCTGAACAAAGCCGTGTAAAAAATTTTACAAACGAAGGGGGCTACGGCTCCACATACCGATACCTAAAAAACATCATGGGTCTATGGCTCATCCAAAGCGTAAAAAAGGAACTCGACGACAAATATACCTTTGACCAACTGGCAACGATGGCAGAAGCCTCTGATGTAAAAGACTCAATAGATACAAACGATAGTAGGCTTTTTTCTCCTAAGTCTATGATAAAAACAATACAAACTATATGCGAAGAAAGCGGCATAACTCCGCCCCATGACCCCGGCGATATAGCTGCCATCATTTACAACTCCCTAGCCATGAACTATAGCTACACCGCTCACGAACTCGAAAAACTCACAGGCAAAACATATGAAAAAATCTGCATAGTAGGCGGCGGAATAAAAACTGATTATCTCACACGCCTAACCAGACAATATTGTAAAAAAGAAATAATAATAGGCAAAGCCGAAGCCACAGCCATAGGCAACCTAGCCGTGCAAATGGGAAAAACACCTGCAAGAGTGGACTAATCCGCTCCATGCAGGTGTTTTTTGGCCTTTAATTTGATTTATTTGCCGGCCATTTGTCTTTCTTGTGCTTCAATCATTTTTTTAACCATATAGCC
>JGI24703J35330_11748277_pt1 | contig 12986 bp, 1 predicted proteins | sample TergutNt197P1_FD_35330 | JGI IMG/M metagenome (IMG submission 35330) | reverse complement strand
CTGTCTGTCTGTCTGTCTGTCTGTCTGTCTGTCTGTCTGTCTGTCTGTCTGTCTGTCTGTCTGTCTGTCTGTCTGTCTGTTGTAATGACAGATATGGTGGTGATATGCAAGACATCTTAAATAAAAATGAACACACATCAATTAAATAAAGCAAAACAATGTCATTTCAGAGAAATTTACAGGGCAGAATCATATTACCTTGTATAAATACATATCATGCTGCAGAAAAAAAAATGACAGTTTAAAACACATGCTACTTACACATCACTTTGCATATCATGTAAAGCAGACACTCAGCAGGAGAAATACCCGTAAGACAAATCCCAAAGCATTCCATACCAGTAGTGTTTCAAGTTGACGCCATTATGTGGAACATGCTATGTTAGCTCTTATTGCTAGCTATGGGGCAAGAAAACAATGCAATATGCGAGCTCACTCACTATATACAACAGCAAATGGTGTTTCAAAGGCTACATTGTCAATGAACCAACTATGCTATCCTGACAAAATCTTATAACTAGTACATCACACATGAGCAAAACACAAAAATTCAGACATCCATGGAAGTCAACATATCTCATTCAAATACTTATTCCTTGAAAGTGACATATTTAATCTTATTTTGTAGCAAAGTCTTTAATATACACGAAGTCATACCAGAACAGTTTTGAATTTTCTTAATTTGATATCGTACCTAATACTCAGTGTATGTGGGATAACAACCATGTCAAACAGTGAAAGAAACATTAGGTCACTTTGTCCTACAACATAAGTAACATACTAAGCTCTAGAATGAGGTATATTGTGTCCACCAAAGTGTTCTCACATGGCCATTAAAACAGGTAAAACATCAACAAGCAGCATTAGTGATTAGTGAACTCTGCTACCAGCAAAAATCAACAGTACCATCAGGCAGAGTAATATCCCATACCAAAAGAACCACTTGCAATAAATGGACAGAGCATTCCAGAGCTGGAGTATTGGGTCAAGCACGCAGAAACACATAACACATGGAGAATAGGGGGTTTCTGAGATCTCCGACCTTCATCTGTACCACGAAGATGGAGGTGCTGTCATCACTCCTGCAACTGGGCTGGACCTCATGAGTTGTAGAGGAGGGAGGATAGATGGGGAACTCAGATTCTTGTTCATCAACCAAATCAGTAAAGACTTCTTCAGCTACTCTGTGTGCCAGGTAGGATGCGTGTTCCTCCTCAGCTGCTAAAAATCTATCATCTTCAGGTACATTTTGCATAAAAGTATGGCTGCCTAGTACAGCAAAGCCAGACAGGTAAGTGCTCTCATCTGGCCAGCCACAAATCCCACCAGGCAAATCAGCACTCAGATGTTCTGTTGTATCACCTGATTCACCTAGTCCTCTTCCACCTTCACCTCCTCTTCTTGGGTTATGTGGCCCTGGAGAACTATGTCCACTACTTCCATCATCAGAATCATCTCTGTGATCACGCGTCCTATCCAACTTTATCTCAAGGGATGCCATGGTTGACAAAGGCTTCTTCTGACACTGAGCTATTACTTCTTCCCATTCACATTCAGCATCGTGACACCAGCATTTGTCTGGCCAGAATGCTCCATCTAATAAATAATGTTGAACAAGTTCTTTCCTTACATGCACAATGCCTTCCACCTCTTGCTCATCGGAAAGTGGTTGCCTCCCATTAAGATCAAGAGGCATTTTTTGTGCTGGAGGCTTTTCGGACGTCTGGTAACGCTTTGTTACCATCTCAACTTCAGCTTTTTCACACTTCTTGAATGATGTCTGCACCTCCTTACCAGGTCCTGATTGTGTCATATTAAAGCTAGTCTTATCCTCTCTAGCAGTGTAATACCCAGCATCACTACCTTTCACTTTATTTTCAGTATCAACTGCATAATGTTCAGGAAAATCTTCTGAAGACTTGGATGTAAATGGACTCACAATTTGCTTTCTTGCATAATCAGTTTCTGTTGTTTGAACATCACTAACACTTACTTCTTGTGATTTCTCAGGAAGTGCCACATTATCCTTGCAACGACCTCTGGACCGAGATCGTGACTTACGCTTTCTCAGTTCCCTCTTTGGCACAAATTCCATGAATCCCTCAGGATCAACTTCAACCACGGGAACATTTGTATCTTTTCCTTCGGGTTCTTCAACACATACATTCACTGACAGCCGTGGGGGCTCTTGCAAATCACCCACCTTACTAACAGAATGTTTTTCCAAAACTATATCCGGTAGTTTTCCTTCACAGCCTGTTTCCTGTGGAGAAGAGGGCTTCTTAGATGCCACTACTGTGGCCCAAGTCCTCAAACTTCCATTTGCTGACTCTGTCTGCAATGCTCCTATTTCTTGCTTTTTGAAACCTTGCACTGCAACATCAGGTTTTTTAGAATTAATTTCCAGCACAGGTGCTACATCCATCAATTCATTAGTTTTGGTGTCTACACATTGTGACAGAGCCAGCTGTTCTTTATGTTGTTTCTCTGCATCACCAAGTGCAAATACATCATAATGACAGTAAGAATATTCCATGCAGTGACTTCTTGGCACTTCCCAACTTACCTTCTCTTTTTTATTTATCAGAGTACTGTCCTGAACACCTTTTTTCAACCCTGCTATTTGCTCCTGATACTGTCTCTCTGCGTCATGAATCCTATGTATATCATACGGACAGTAACATGCTTCTGCTCTGTAACCTTGGTGTAAAACAAACTGCATTTCATCTTTAGTCAGATTAGAACCTGGCTTCAGCTGTGCTTCCTGAGAGGCACCCTCTGATGTAGAAACAGTGTCTGTTGATTCTTTACTCAGTTCAGAACTTGAAAACATCAGTACTTGGTCCTGAGACACAATCTGTGATGAACAGATATCATCTGTTGAATGTTTAGGTTGTTCACAAAATGATTTCATTTCTGGGTCCTGAGAGACATCTTGCAATGAGGGGACATCGCCCTCTGACCCCTCAAGTTTTGCTGTATCACAGGTACTGATGGCCATTACCTCTATCCTATGCTGCTGCTGTTTGAGTTCTTCATTGGAAGTGTTGCCATTTCTGACTAATCCCTGAGATTTCACCACAGCTGTTTGCATACTTCCTATATCCTCTTCACATAGCAATTCCTTTGGCAAAACTTTACTTTGAATTTTGTTCCATTCTTTTTCAGCATCAAGAAATTTGTATGATTCTAACCAAACATCTTCCTTATACAAATTATGAAGCATTTCTGTTTTATCTTTCTCAGGTGCAGGTGCGAATGAGATGCCAACAGTTTCATCGAACTTCAATTCTGATTTTTCTCTATCAAGAAAGTTCAGCTGTGTGGCACCATCCTCAACCAATGCAGCATTTTCTTGTAATTCTAGTGAGGACTGTGCATCAGTTAACTCCTCTTCAATAAAAGCCGTAACTTCTCCAATAATGTCAAAGGATAATGCTTTTCTGCTGCCACCAAATGTGGAATCGCTTCCTATAATCTCTGCTTCTTCAAATTCTGTGTAAATGCTAGTACTAGGTTCAGGTAAGGATGCTTCTTTTGGACTGTCTGTAAGACTGTCACCATTGATTACTTGCCTATCCACAAAACGTTCTGTAACCTCGGTCTCTGCATGCAGATGGGAATTTTCTGGTTTCTCTAAAATCACTGTATTATCTCCCATTAAAATGTGTTTCTTAAATTCATGCCACCTTTTTTCAGCATCCAGTAACATACGAATGTCATAAGTCTGGACTTCAAAAACATCCTTATTTCTAGGGCTTTCATTCAATGGTGCCTCAAACTTGAGCTGCTTGGTACTTACAGCAGGAAGTTCTTGTATATACTCTGACTTCTCCAATGCACTCTTCAATCCTTGCTTTTTATGACTCGAAGGAAGAGAAGAAACTCTGAACACTTCTTGTGCCACTTTTTCTTGCCAATACATTTCAGCATCCCGGTATAGATAATACCTTGGCTTGACCTCCTGTACAAGGACCTCAGCCATAAAAGGATTATGACAAACATCTGTTGTAATGCAATCTGCAACTGAAACTTCTAATTTTTCTACCACGTCCCCCTTGGGTGAAGATGGTTTCTGCACAACAGTTTCTGATATCTTTATTTCGGTATTAACCCCCTCCACACGCACAGACTCATCATTTTCAAGTGCTGCTAGTTCTAAATCATCCAAGCAAGCATATGCAATCTCTTTGGAACATGGGTAAGTTACAGGCTGAACTGCGGCATCACAGATGTCAGAAACAGATTCAACAGTTTGCACAACGGGCTTTACTGCACAAGTTGTTTCAGTTTTCAAGCCAGATTCTGAAATCACATCATTCACAACCACAGAAAATAATTCCGTCATCGGCATGTGTTCAGAATTCATGTGATCTGCAAATACAGTGACTGACTCAGTCATCAGACCAGGTTCATAAAACTCATCATTCACAACTGTGGTGCCAGGAACAGTCATTGCACTAGGTGCAGACACCACCATGTCTGAAACTTCATTCACTGTTTTAGTCACTGGGTCAGATTCAGTGAACTCGTCATTCACAATTGCAATGGCAGTTTCAGTCATCATACCAAATTCAGCAAGCACATCATTTGCAGCTGAAGTGACTGTTTCAGTCACTGGTCCCATTTCACACGATAAATCATTCACAAATGTAGCAACTGCTTCAGTTTTTGAACTAAGCTCAGAAAGCACATCACCTGCTACTGCTGGGACTGTTTCAATCTTCAGGCCAGATTCAGTACACAGATCACTTGCAACTGTTGTGATAGGTGCAGTCTTCAGGCATGGCTCAGAAAGCACATCACTTGTTAGTGTTGTAATTATTTCAGTCCTCAGGCAAGGCTCAGACAGCACACCACCTGCTATGACTGACAATGTTTCAGTCTTTAGGCCTGGACAGACATTGCCTGTAACTGCTGAAACTGATTCAATATTCAGATCTGGTTCAGAAAAAACGTAATTTGCAGCTGCTGTGATATCTGCACTCTTCAGGCCAGCATCAGAACACACATTATTTGCACATGCAGAAAAAGATTCAGTATTTAAGTCAGGTTCAGCAACCACAACATTCCCAACTCTAATGATTTCTGCAGTGTTCAGATCAGATTCGGAAAGCACATCATTCCCAATTGTTTTGACTTCTTCAGTCTTCATGGCAGACTCAGAAAGTGAATCATTCCTAAGTACAGTAACTTCTTCAGCCTTCAGACCAGGTTCAGAAAGCATGTAATTCCCACCTAAGGTGCTTTCTTCAGTCTTCAGGTCACATTCAGGAGGCACATCTTTCCCAAATAAAGTGACTTCTTCAGCCTTCTGGCCTGGGTCAAGAACATCATCACTTTTAACAGTCGGGACTGCTTCAATTCTCAATTCAGAGTCAGAAAGCACTTCATTTCCTACAGCAGGAATAACTTCTGTTTTTAGAACTGGTTCAGCAACATGATCTACAACAGGAACTGCTGTTTCAGCCTTAAGTTCCGACTCACAAAGTGCATCACGAACTACAGCAATTACAGTCTCTTGAATTTTAACAAGTGCATCATCTGTTACGATGTTCCCTGCAGAAGATGCAGGCAAAATAGTATTTCCATCCACCTCTTCTTCACCACCCTTAAATACGAATGACTCATCTACAGCACTTGCAACAACATCAATCAGTTCGTTTGATGGACATAATGAACAAAATTTCACTTCTTGAGGAATGTCTGCCATCTTTTCTTCTAGTGACTGAATATCACATACCCTTAATGACGTATCAAAGCTTTCTTCTGATACTGTCATTGGTGATGCTTTTAATAAAACTGGCTTCATTTTGGAATCTGAAAGACTACTGTCACCTACCAAATAAGGTGTTTCTGGTCCTGGCTGCTCATTAATCACTGTAATGATTGGTGATACTGGTTGTACAAACATTGATGCCAGATCACTATCAATTCTTATATCAGGAGCAATTTCATGCAAACCATAGGAAGCTACTTCAGTGACCAAAGATACAGTTTCCGGTTTATAATGAGTGATCTCATCAGATTTATGTTTGTTTACAACTTCAGCATCCAAATTTAATGCTGTAACAACTTCTGCCTCATTTTCTACTTTAAACTGAGGATTTGTGAATTCAACTGGTATTTTCGGGCGCTTCTTCTTCTTCTTCATCATCTTATCTTTCATCACCCTGTACTCTTCATCCTCTTCTATATCCTTTGGCTCTTCTGCCATTTTAACTTTTCCATCTCCTTTTTTAGTATGCCCTTGTACAGGCGATTTCGGGGTTTTTTTCTTCTTTTCTGGTGCACTATGGGTAGCAACTGCTACTGATTGTGCTGCCTTTTCATCTACTGTCAATGTATCTATGATCTTCCGAGGTTTTCTCGTTCTTTCCTTCACTGACCCAAATATTCCTGCAGTCTGAATTCCAGGTACCTCTATGTTAGTGTTTCCTTCTGGTGTGTTCACTATTTCTTGTGCCAATCTAGAATCAGCAGCGATTTCAGTTGAAAATGTCATTAATGGAACGTGAGTGTCAGGTGAAGCGGCCACAGATGAAGTTAATGATGAATCATTAGCTTGGTCCTGCACTATATCGGACATATCCACAATTGAGGGCCCAGGGAAGTCACAAATACCCACACATTTGAAAATGGAACTATCTACAGTTGATACATTCTGCAGTGCAGATGATTTTTCCATCCAATTTGGTGTTAACACTACAGTGTCTAGATCTTCTTTTGATGATGATGATGTTCCACATGAAACTAAAGGGGTTCCAGAGAGCTGTTTCTTGCTTTCAGGCAAAGACGGTGGTACTGGTGGGGTACTACAAATATCTGCAATCTCATTATCAATTTTACGTGGAACATTCACTTGCATTTCAACTTCACGAACATTCATAGTATGTCTATCTTCCTTCTTTGCATCATGCTTTTTAAATTTAAGAATACTATCCAAAGACACACTAGCTTCAGTTGATGTCTGGTATTCTTGATGCTCATGTATTTCTTCATATTTGTGATCCAATTCCTTATCAGAAACTGAGGTAAAGCTGATGTCATCTTTTTGCTTCTCAGTATTCTCATCAGCACTATCGTGGTGTTCAGACTCTAATTTATATATAATTTCATTCACCCTAGTATCAGATCTCTCATCTTGAACAACAGACAGTTCTTGCTGTACTTGTGTTGAAGTGAATCCTTCATCCTGTTCATGATGATTCTCTGTACAATCATCAGGCACTTCTTGATCAGGTAGAGGAGTTTCAGGCACAAAATTATATTCTATATCTCTATACACATCTGATTTCACAGTATCTGCATCATGTGCATTCTCTTTTGCAGGCAAAGTAGCTACAGTAATCTGTTCTTGAACATTTTCAGTCTTTGCAACTAATTTCATGCACTGGTCTGTGTCACCAGAAGTGCAAGGAATCTGTTTTTCAAAAGATTCAGAGATTTGATCATCAGGCTCACTCTTCCTATCAGGTAATGGCAGGTCCTCTTCACTCTTTACCATTAGCATATCTTGCTCAGCATTTACACATTCCTGTTTTGACAAATGTTTATTTTGTTCATCTACAGAACCTCCACACTCTGATTTCTTATTGCTTTTTCTGCTCCTATGCACTGCATGTTCAAGTTGTTTGAAACCATAAACACTGTCTGTTTCAGAAATAAGGTCTCTGTCAGATAGAATTCTATCATCCTCAACAACTTCTTGTCTTTTATCTCGATTGCTATCAACTGCAGCATCCTCTGAATGGGCAATGCTTTTGTTCTGTTCCCATGTAGCTGCTTTATGCTTCTTGGATGTTTTGGAACTTCTCTTTACTTTGTTCAATGGCTGCTGATCAAGATCTGTTCCAACAGTTTTCACTCCTTTCAAAATTCCCGTATCTTGAATGGCATTTTCCATGTCTTTACCAATTTCTTCAATGTCTTTCAAAGTGGACTTTGATTTCTTCGACTTTTTAGATTTTCCTTTCCTTGTTCGTTCAGTTGTTGCCACTTCCACATCACCAGTATCAGCATCACCTACTCCCACACCAGAAGTAATGGTTATTTCCTCTACTGGCACATCCAAATGTTCACGTGTACCTACTAACAAGTCTGCGCATTTGTCTGATGTATCCATGGGTGCCTGTCTACCATTCTTATCATGTTCATTCTCTTCAGGTGTTTGCTCCATTGAAAGTTCTTTTTCTGTCACAGGCTTATGTTTACCTTTCCTAGATTTCTTGGAAATTTGTTTCCCCTTGCTTGTATCTCTGTCTTGGGCTCCACCTAATTTGGTGCTAAGCAATGTTTCTTTACTACTGAAATCAGTGCCTTCAGTTGATTGCTTAACTGAAATGACATCAGTAGTCATGTCATCTCCTGTTCTAAGTCTGTCCTGTTCTGAGATTAAAACATTTTCAACTGGTTCTTGCTTAGGGGAGTGAGGAGATTCACACTGCCTGGATATTACAGCCTTTGCACGTTTACTATTTCCTTTCCTTTTATGTGGTGACTGGACCACTACTTCTGGTGCATGTGTCTTTTCTGCTTGATCATGAAGTTTTACCTTCTGTGAATTATCTTCCTTGTTAACAGATAAAAATTTACTTCCTAATTTGTGCTCTTCTTTCAGAGGAACATATTTTGTTGTAGTCTGAGACTCCACACCTATCAATGTTGTTGCAACATTGTTACTTACTTCTTCTTTAGCCAAGTCTGTAGGATTTTTTCGTTTCCTATGGCTTCTCTTGCCTTTACTTATGGGAAGAGTTGACGTTTCTCTCAATTTGCTTTCTTGCTTTGTTGCACTAATATCTGCTTCCTTCTGTTTACAATATTTATCTAAAGGAATTGCATGATCGGCTACAGAGACAATTTCACTGGTTTTCAGGAATTCAGTTTCGTGTTGTATGTCAGCTAACAGATCTGGTGGAGGTACAAATGACTCCTGGTTGGGAATTTCAACACATTCAAACTGTGGAGTTCTGCTTTTCTCCTCTACTACAATACTTCCTCCCTGAAAGTGTTCTGAAATTTCTTTTTTCATACCTGTAGATTCTGCTTCAACTAAATTAGTTGCATCAGTAACGTCCGACAACAGTTTCAATTTCTGTGTCAGCAATACATTTTGTCCACTTTGGATACTATCAGTTTCACAATCCATATAACTGCTATGTATTTTGGGTTCTTCCATCACATGTTTACTACCAGGGACATTACAGCCTACTAGCTTCTTTCCACGTTTCTTTTTCTTCTTGGACTGATCAGTTTTGGGGATTACAATATTCACATTTTTCTGTTCACTGGCCACAATTTCTGGATTTTTATCCTGTTTATCTTGTAAACTGGAATTACACTCCTGACTATTTGTGCCTTCAATTACAATGTTAGTTTCAGCAGATGAACCCACAGCTGCCACTTGCTCGGGTTCTGCCTTGTGAATTAACAAACTTGCATTATCTGTATGTGTAGCAGTCTTCACCTTTTTATATTTTGTACATTCCTTTTCTTGTTCCATCACATTAACCTTTGCTTCCTGAGGCATTTCAATATTCTTATTTTTGTGTTTGCTTTGGCTCATTTCCATCACAGCAATCTCTTTTAAAGCCTTCTCTATTTCATCTTCTTCAGCATTCTTCCCTAGTTTCTTCTTCTTTAGTCGTTTCTTTTTTTCTTGATCTGTTAATCCATCTTGTTTTTCATCAACAAACTGCACTTGTTCTGACATTGTCATTCCTGCTGCATCATCCCCTTCAGTAGCCACTGGTACACAATTATGTGGGGATATTTGTGAAACAGGTTCGCTGTGTATATTTTGTTGTCTACCATCATACAATGGCTTTGATTTCTTATATCCAACGCTTCTATCTTTGACCGAAGCCAAGCTGCCGCCAACTACAGACTTCACACTAGACGTAACAACTGTAAAGGGCTCTCCACTGTTGGCATCAGCTGTAGCTTGTACATCGAGAACTGGAACTTGTTCTTTATTCTCTTCAAGAAGCCCTCGTATCCCAGTAGATTCCAAATTGGTAGTCAATGTTTGCTTCTTTTTTTTCTGCTTGCCCTTTCCAAATTTCTGCTGTTGGTCACCTGATGGAGGACCACTAACATGGGTTAAACCACCAGTTTCCTTCTTCACTTTATCTTTCATTTTCTTAACAGTTCCATCTTCCAATTTTGGAACTGTTGTTGTAGCATCAGCTACAGCACATCTCACCACCTCTTCTCTTACTGTAGATGGTGTATTACAGGAAGGAGAGGCAGACCACTCTTGAGAGTAGCTGGTTCCTGGGGAAGTTGCTCGTGGTGATAGAGATCGATCGTTTCTGTTTATGTACATATTCACTGCCTGACTGGATGGCTGGAGTGGTTTTGCACACAATCCTTGAGCTAAAATCTGAGCATATGATAGCTGGCATTTATCCAGTTCAGTTGGTATGCCACCTGTACTTCCTGTCTGATCGTCACTCTCAATTCCATGTATAATCAGAGGCTTTACCTCTTCATCTGCTACTGATGTACTAGTAATGGTTGTCACTTCAGTCTGACTGTGCTGACCTGATCTGACTTTCTTTGAACGTCTTGTATTATGTACCGGAGTTACTTCCAGAGATGAACTTACATCAGGATCAGCCTGTTGTGATATATCATACTCATGTAGTGTAAACTCCTGATGAACTGGAGTTGTGTAGGCAACTGATTCAATAGAAGGCTGAACATACTCCAGTGACAGAGTTTCATACTGGTTACTGGGCTGTTGTGTTGCAGTGACAGGATAAACCGGAGACTGATCACCATCATGACTCATTATGTACTGGTGAGCAGATTTGTGGTATGTTCCCAGACCTGAATTAAGAAGTTGCTGACCTGAAGTAATAAAACCCACTACATCTGGTGTGGGTTGCTGTACATACTCAAACACACCTGAAGCCACTGTTACACCAGTGACATCATGTTCATGAACAGGTGCTATCACCTCTTCTTCTAGGAATGCACCCGTGTCCACTTCTTCAATTGAAGCAACCTTTTCTTCTACACCTCTCATCTCTAATGTATGATCCATGCTATAGTTTTCTACATTCTGCACCGGGTTTTCATCTGCAGCTGAAACATAAACGTCCTCTGTATGCTGAAATCCTGCAACTGTTTTGTGTGACTCTGGCAAACTCCAATCTTCCTCCTGATACTGGTATTTTCCTCTGTAACACTCTTGTACCTTCTCTCCATTAATATCACTGTTTTCTAATATCGGCATGTTCACTTCTTTAAGGTCCATCACTGGTATTGTTTCTTCATGTCCATCTGAAACCTGTCGACCACGAAGTATGTCTGCATATGAAGTAGAACCTGGATTCCACATTGGGCTTGGAGACCTCCTACGAAGAACCTGAGGCTTCAGTGTTTCCTGAGGTTCCTTCAACACAATATGGTGATGTTTTTTATGCACTTGTGCACGTTCTGAAGTCCTTGTGGCAGGATGTTGTGACCGAACTTCTTCACATGAAATTACTTCCATGTCCTGAACTTCAGGCTTCACAAAAATACCTTCTGATGCATCACACTGTGTTTTAGAAATATGTGCACGTGATTTATCTGTATTTTTTCTTTCTTGAGCATCTTTCCTCTGCTGAGAACGGCCATGGCGAGATGGTCGACATTTCTCTGTCTGAGAAACACTGACTGCACCTTGAGAACCGACTGACTGTGCCCCTTCAGACTGAAGTGATACAGTTGAGCTCATTAATGACGCTCCCACATCTTGCACTTTTTCAGAAAACTTCAATGGATTTCTGAAGTCATGTACTTTTAAGCCTTCTGGTTCACCACCTTTTCTTATTTCACCTTCACATTTTGTTTCATCAGGCATTTCTGGATTTCTGTCTTGTTTTGGATTATCTTTGATCTCCATAACTGTCCTAGTAATCACAGTCTTTCTAGGAAGATGCTTCATTTTGTCATCCTTCTCTTCAACTTGTTCTAGAAAAGGGCAGGGGCTGGAACGACCAGCTGCAATATCGGCGTAAGTGGCAGACGATGTCATATGAACACAGAGATCTGCAACCTTCGACACTGCAGACTGCTGACTGGCCTTCTGATGCCTTCTACTGCCACCAGAAATATCAACAATGTGAACACTGCCACTGGGAGGACTCTGTTGGCTATTTCCATTCCCCTGCTCTTTCTCTGGAAGGATGACCATGTACGGGTCCACCTGATGGATCTGGTCCATCAGGGCTTGTATCTGATCCCGGTAGCAGTCCATGTTCTGAAGAAGGTCCTGCAGTAACGTGACCGGGCCAGCAAAACAACAGTTAAGTCCAAGAGATGGTCCACACATGTGTATATATAGATACAGATATAGATATATCAGTAACACTTAAAGCACTGAAGAATTTCAGACACAAAAGTGTTTGCTTTTGTTGAAAATACAAGGTCATGTATAACTTTTCTACTTTCTATTCTGGTGGCCACGTTTCACATTTCAGTCCAAGTATCTTACCACTTCTATTCTTTTTCCAATTCTTGTTCCACTTGTCAAAGACTTTTCAAGAAATGCTATGTCTTGTTTCTATAACACTAGATGTATACTGCGATCAAGCAACAATTTGCGTGTTTCCAGGTTCATGAACAAGTAGCAGGTGAATAAGCAGGCAGGAGGAGGGATTTAGCTAAGAGTCTAAGGGCTCCAGGTCAGGAGATCCCCGCTGTGTCAGAAGCTTGATGCGCTCATTACGAGCACTGATCTTGATCTGCAAGGCTAGAACTCTCTCTCGGCATGCCTGCGTCAGTGATGGGGAAGTGAACAGGAGTGCAGCAAAAAGAGATGTGTCAGAATAATTCAAACCAAGAAAACCCAAAACTAATTCAGACAGGACTAAAGTGCTTTAAAAGCCACTCAACTGTACTGAAAATGAATATGTAAATGATACAAATCGTAATAAGGAAGAGAATAAGAATAAATATAATTTGCTACAAAATTCTATTAAACCATTATC
>JGI24703J35330_11748279_pt1 | contig 12997 bp, 8 predicted proteins | sample TergutNt197P1_FD_35330 | JGI IMG/M metagenome (IMG submission 35330) | reverse complement strand
GAAAAGCATCTACATTTGCATATTCAGCAGTTGCTAAATGCAACGCATCAAAAGGTTTAATATGCGAGTATTGTTGAAAATGTTTTGCACGGTTTATGATTTCTTCATTTATTTCAATATGGTTAGTTGCGGACGAATATAGCATAAGGACTTTAAATCTTTTAACCAAATCAGGTATTCTTCCTACTTCTTCGTCAAGTATATCACTTTTTAAAATATCAAACATACCATCATCGCAATTTTTTATAATCGTAAGCACCGCATCACATTCAAATCGAATTTTATCTTGAAACATCCTATCAAAGGGGCGATTAAAGCAGCACGTATCAAGATATAGCTTTAATCTTTCCAAATTGACCAACCCCTCTCTGAATCTATTATACCCAATAAATTATACAGTTACAATTACTTTGATGGTATACCCATCGATTCAAAAATCTGACACATACTTCATAACACATGTTATAAAATTAAAGTGACTTTTCGGTGACTATAAAAATTTTAATGTAAAAGTGGCTCCATTCCCATTTCCACCGCTGTCTACTTCTATATCGCCGTTCTGACCCCTCATTATTGCCAAAGCTAGAGGTAATCCAACGCCATAGCCCTTATCGTGTTTGAATCCTTCAAACCGCTTGAAGAGGCTGTAAATTCTGCTTTTTTCAATCCCTAATCCGCTATCTTTTACAGAAATCCATTTGCATATGGGATTTATGCCACATTCTATTTGAATATTGCCTCCTTTGGGAGATGCTTCCGATGCGTTCTTGATTAAATTGGATAGTGCTTCGCTTGTCCAACGCTTGTCACAGAGAAGTTCTATATTTTGAATAATATTAACACTTTGGTTTTTCACTTCCAGCAGAATTTGGAGAGGTTCCAATGCAAGATTAATTAATTCGTCAGATTGAATGGTTTCTGTTTCAAATTCTACTGTCCCTGCATCAAGCTTAGCAATTTTTAACAGAGCAGATGCAAACCACTCCATCCGTACAAGCCCTACTTTTATATTCGATAGAAATTCTACCTGTTTATCTTGCGGAGCATTTTCCAGCAAATCAGCCATTATCATCATAGAAGTAAGCGGCGTTTTAATCTGGTGAGATATATTTATTAAAGTGTCGGCCAATGCCGTGCGTTCTTTTTGAATCAAATCCATTTGTTCTTTTTTGCGAAATGCCAATGTATGGATGTCATTTTTTAACATCCCCCATTCGCCTTCACTGTTGTCTCGCAAATCTATATTTTTTCCGTCAATAATTTTGCGGATATTGTCAGATAATATTCTAACCTCGGATTTTTTAATCCACACGATAACCAACCCCTCTTACTGTTTTTATATCCAGCGAATCGCCAAGTTTTTCGCGTAGCCTTTTAATGTATACGGTTAGCGTATTATCCTCCACAAAACTTCCTGCCGAATCCCAGATGCTCTCTAAAATCTGCGTGCGTGTAAGCGTCTGCCCTCTGTGCGTAGCAAATATCAGCAGCAATCTATATTCCAGCGCAGTTAGTTCAAGCAGGGTGTTATTTTTGTATGCCATTCTATTAGCAATATCAATTGTTATACCGCCGAGGCTTAGCTTAGATGAATTATTGCCATTCGTGTTTAATGTGCGTTTAACCCTTGCCAATAATTCTCTTATTCGGAATGGCTTGGTAATATAATCATCCGCGCCACCCTCAAATGCCGTAACAATGCGGGCTTCGTCATCGTCAACAGTTAAAAATATTATAGCTGTATCCGATAATTTTTTACGCACATCAAACCCTGTTCCGTCAGGTAAGTGCATGTCCAAAAGCGCGAGGTCAAATTTTTGATTCGCAATTGCTCTTTCTGCTTCGCTTACACTCTCACAGTGATATGCCGAAAAATCCTCTTGTTCAAGCGCGTACACAAGACCCGATGCGATTATCTTGTCATCTTCAACTACTAATATATGCTTCACTTTTATCGCTTCTTTCTATAGGCAAGGTTGGACAAAATCACTGTATATTATATACTCTACCCTGACACATGGGAGGCTTATATGAAAAAATTTTATGTATTATTGATATTCATTATCTTGCTTGCAAGTTGTTCAACAATTGAAACAGATAATCATTCAATCGTGCATCAGTATGAGCCGATTGTGATAGCTTCAGTGCCTACAGAAACTCCCATCCCTACGCCTATCCCACCTGCCCCAACCCTGCCGCCGGAAATACCCCAAAGTAAAAGCATGGTAGCACTTACTTTTGACGACGGACCATCAGCACATACAGAAAAAATTCTGGATATTTTAGAGCGTTACGATAGTAAGGCTACGTTCTTCGTAGTAGGTAACAGGCTGGGTTTGTATCAAGAAACCATCCTTCGTGCGGCTAAACTTGGCAACGAAATTGCAAATCATTCGCAAACCCATGCTCGTTTTACTTCACTATCCGATAATGACGTGATTAACGAAATACAATCGGCAAGCTCTGCAATAAAATCGATAACAGGTATTTCGCCACATATTTATCGGCCCCCCTTTGGCGCAACAGACGAAAGAATTGTCAATATTTCAACCGAACTGGGTTATGGAATCGTAAAATGGAATCTCGACCCTTTGGACTGGCGCGACAGAGACGCTGATATTATTTACCATAGAATAATGAGCCAAGTTGAAGACGGCTCTGTTATTGTGCTTCATGATATCCATTTGACTACCGCGCAAGCTATGGAACGTGTAATCCCAAGCATTATAGAGAAGGGTTTTCAGCTTGTTACTGTGTCCGAATTGCTGGATTACAGATATGGGGGTTTAGATGCCGGGAGTATATTCGGCTCTTATTGCGCTTGGAGAATTTGGGAGTAGGGCGTGAGGTAATTCCTATGTATATAAAGCGACACATAGAAGAAGTGCTGAAATCGGCGATAAATGAAAAAGGTGCGCTATGCGTGACAGGCGCAAGACAGGTTGGCAAATCAACTGTTATTAAAACCATGTTTTCGGGTCATAGGGAATTAACTTTAGACGATACAAGACTTCTTAGTCTTGCAATCGAGCAGCCGGAGGAATTTTTCGCACAGTTTGAGCCGCCTGTTTTCATTAACGAGATTCCATACGCGCCCTCGCTATTTCCATATATCAAGATTCACATTGATAAGACGAAAGAGAAAGGCGCATTTGTGCTTTCCGGTTCGCAGAGATATGAAATGATGTCTAATGTAACGGAGAGTCTGGCAGGACGAATCAATTTAATTGACCTCTATGGGCTATCTCTCCGAGAAATTCTTGGCGACGACTTCTACGAAGAATTTATGCCAACGCAAGAATTTTTGAAGAAGCGTAAGCCCAAGCCCATCAAGTATAATGAGATTTGGGAACATATTTGGCGAGGATTTTTCCCCGAAATCGTAACAAGTGATATAAATTGGTCGCGTTTCTATTCAAGCTATGTACGAACGTATCTTGACCGTGATGTTTCAAAGCTGGGTCAAGTCGGCAACCTTCTTCAATTTGAGAAATTCATGGTTTCGATTGCTGCACGAACGGGTCAACTGCTTAATATTGCCGATGTTGCCAAGGATACAGGCATCAGCCAACAAACCGCCGAAAAATGGCTCTCTATTCTAATTGCTTCCAACGTGGTGTTTGTGTTGAAGCCGTATCATAACAATGTTTTGAAACGCCTGATTAAAACGCCGAAGATTTACTTCTTGGATACCGGGCTTGCAAGCTATTTGGTTGGCTGGGACAACGCACAGGTCTTACAAAACGGTGCAATGTCCGGTGCGTTCTTTGAAACCTTCGTAATTGGTGAAATAATCAAATCATGGACGAACAAAGAAGGCGTAACGCCGAATATGAACTTCTTTTTCTTCCGCGATAAAGATGGCAACGAAATTGATTTGCTTATTAAACGCGGAGATACGCTTTATCCCATCGAGATGAAAAAAAATATAAGCTGCGACAGCAGCGACATATCCGCATTCAAACAACTGGACAAAATACCCGACATGAAGCGCGGCGAAGGTTGCGTCGTATGTATGGCAGATGATGTTTTTCCAATAACCGCGACCGATAAGGCTGTAGGGGTGCGGTATTTGTAATGTGTCACACAGAATTACATAGCATTTTCAATACAACGAACCGCATAGGTTGCTAGGCGGGTTCCTTTATCGGGTTTGAAGGTAACAATGCCTTTTATAAGGCCAATCGTGCCTACAGATATTAGGTCTTCGGCATCTTTGGCGTGGTTACTATATTTTTTTGAAACGTAAGCGACAAGGCGCAGATTGTGTTCGATAAGAATGTTTCTTGCATCAGTGCAGCCTTGGTGGAATGCCAGAAGATGTTTTTTTTCATCTTCCGGGGATAACGGAGTAGGGAAGGAGTTTCCGCCTGCCAAATGTCCGAATAAAAAAAAGCCTTCTAAGAACAGCCCTAATAACATGTTGTCACCTCCCGAAACGAGCGTGGGTTTTCTAAGCCCTCGCGCTTTTATTTTATGCTGACGAGGTTATATATGTGAAAGTAAATTTTGGAACAGCTCTATGGTGTTATGAAGCATGGAATTACGGTTAATGGTCATGGGGGGATAGTAAGGGAAAAGGTTAATCATACGAAAGATATATAATGTAATAGTAGAAAACAATAAAATTATGGATGGGACTTGCATTATTTTTATTTTTTCCGGTCTGAAGAGTTTGAGTGTGAAAATTGCAGTGACAAAGAGGAGGATGGGAACCAGCAGTGGGTGCATATTAAAGCTTTCGGAAAAGTTTCCTGTTATAAGAAGGAAAGTAGCCCTGGTAAGCCCGCAAGCAGGGCAAGGAAGCCCAATAATAATCATGGAAGGGCAAATATTCCCCAGAAATAGGGATGTAACAATAAAGTATGCGCAAATGGCAAGAATCACGGGTACATAACGCACAAAGCACCTCAGTTTTATCATAATACAAAGCAATATTGAGCAAAAAGAATACAAAAAATAAAATACGTCAATAATAAAGGAAAAAAAAGGATGCATAATATGTAAAAATTATGGTTGACAGTAAAAAAATGACATGTTATGCTGTTAACTCTTGTGCTGATTTGACGAGTGGAATACTGCTCCACATTGAAATCAGTGTATCACGTACCGCCTTATAATTCAACAATTTTTTCTGCACATATACAAATATATAAAATCGCTACGAAAAAGGGGTTGCTGGAGTGGAGAAAAACAGGGTACGTCCTACGAGTGGAAATGGACCCGTGAGAGCCACTTACTCGCGGATTGCCGAAGTGCTTGAGATACCAAATCTCATCGAGGTTCAAAAAGAAAGTTATAACTGGTTTATAAAAGAAGGGCTTCGGGAGGTGTTTCATGATATTTCTCCAATTACGGACTATAGCGGTAACCTTGTACTCGACCTGATTGACCTGACACTGGATGGAAAGCCTAAATACACAATAGAAGAATGTAAAGAGCGGGATGCTACGTATGCCGCTTCTTTGCGTGTAAAGTGTAGGCTGCATAACAAAGAAGTTGACGAAATTAAAGAGCAAGATATTTTCATGGGTGACTTTCCGCTTATGACGGAAAACGGTACATTCATTATTAATGGCGCAGAGCGTGTAATTGTTAGCCAATTAATGCGTTCTCCCGGAATTTATTATAGTATCGACCATGACAAAATCGGAAAAATTTTGGTAAGCGCGAGTGTTATTCCAAACCGCGGGGCGTGGCTGGAATTTGATACCGATTCTAATGACGTGTTTTATGTGCGCATAGACCGTACGCGGAAAGTTCCCGTTACTGTGCTTATGCGCTCGCTTGGCGTTGGCACAGACGAAGAAATTTTAGCAAAATTCGGCGATGACCCTAAAATTCTTGCTACTATCGAAAAAGATATCGCTAAATCTCATGAAGAAGGGCTTGTGGAAGCGTATAAACGGCTTCGTCCCGGCGAGCCTCCTACTGTTGAAGGTGCGCAATCGCTTCTAAATAATATGTTCTTCGACCCCAAGCGTTATGACCTTGCAAAAGTTGGGCGTTATAAATTTAATAAAAAATTATCGCTAAAATCCCGTGTGAGAGGCTGTATTTTGGCGGCAAATGCCGTTTCGCCCGATTCAGGCGAAATTATTGCCGAGGCAGGAACAGAGCTTTCTGCGGAACTTGCCGAGCAAATCCAAAACGCAGGTTGCCCCCATGTTGATATTACAATAGAAGAAGACCGGACTTTGCGCGTTCTTTCAAATATGACAGTGGACATGGATTCATACCTTGAACCCTTCGGGCTTAAAGCTGAAGAATTTGGGATTAATGAAAAAGTATATTACCCAACGCTCAGGGCATTGTTACAAGCCCCCGATAAAGAAGAATTATCGCGACTCATTAAACAAAACATGACTAAGCTGCTGCCAAAAACAGTTACTTTCGAGGATATAATGGCGGCTATTTCGTACGCAATTGGCGTGGAATTCGGCATTGGAAACAGGGACGATATCGACCATCTTGGAAACAGGAGAATTCGTGCAGTCGGTGAGCTTTTGCAAAATCAATTCCGCATTGGGCTAACCAGAATGGAGCGTGTTGTTAAAGAGCGCATGACCATTCAAGATATGGACATTGTTACGCCACAGGCACTTATTAATATTCGCCCGGTAACTGCCGCTATAAAAGAATTTTTTGGCTCTTCACAGCTTTCGCAGTTTATGGGGCAAACCAACCCATTGGACGAGCTTTCGCATAAACGGCGGCTTTCCGCGCTTGGTCCCGGTGGTCTTAGCCGCGATAGAGCAGGCTTTGAAGTGCGCGACGTTCACAGCTCCCACTATGGGCGCATGTGCCCTATCGAAACACCTGAGGGTCCGAATATCGGGCTGATTAACTCGCTTGCGACTTATGCGCGCATTAACGAATACGGCTTTATCGAAGCTCCGTACCGTTTTGTAGAAAAGCGTTCGGGTAAAGCACCTATTGTTACCAGTAATTTTATATATGTAACCGCAGATGAAGAAGAAAATTATATCATTGCGCAAGCAAACGAACCCCTTACCGAAGACGGTCATTTTGTGAATCGCCGCGTTCAGGGTCGTCACCGCGATGAAATTCAAGAGTTTGAACCGGGACGCATTGACCTTATGGACGTTTCTCCAAAGCAAATTGTTTCTGTAGCTACCGCGCTTATTCCATTCCTCGAAAATGACGACGTTTCACGCGCATTGATGGGTTCTAACATGCAACGTCAGGCTGTTCCGCTTATGACAACCGACGCACCTGTTGTCGGTACGGGTATGGAATATAAAGTCGCTTTGGATTCCGGCGTTGTAAAGACTACAGAAGTTGACGGAGTGGTGGAAGAAATCGCCGCAGACTACGTGACAATCCGCAAAACCGATGGCGGCAAGGAAATTTACAGGCTTACCAAATTCATGCGCTCTAACCAAGGAACGTGCATAAATCAGCGTCCGATTGTTGCCAAGGGGCAACATGTAAAAGCTGGACAAGTAATCGCCGACGGCCCTTCAACCGATAATGGCGAACTTGCGCTGGGCAAAAATCCGCTGATTGGTTTTATGGCATGGGAGGGGTATAACTACGAGGACGCGATTCTGCTATCCGAAACCCTTGTTCGCGATGACGTTTACACTTCAATTCATATCGAAGAATACGAAGCCGAAGCACGCGATACAAAATTAGGTCCCGAAGAAATAACCCGCGATATCCCCAATGTGGGCGAAGACGCGATGAAAGACCTCGACGAGGACGGAATAATTCGCATTGGTGCCGAAGTTGGCCCTAATGATATTCTGGTAGGAAAGGTTACGCCAAAAGGTGAAACAGAGCTTACCGCAGAAGAGCGGCTTCTTCGTGCTATTTTTGGCGAAAAGGCACGTGAAGTTCGGGATACTTCGCTTCGCGTTCCGCATGGTGAAAGCGGCATCGTCGTTGATGTAAAAGTTTTCACTCGCGATAACAGGAGTGACCTTGCACCCGGAACAAAGCGCGACGAATTGCCACCGGGCGTTAACCAGCTTGTGCGTGTGTATATTGCGCAAAAGCGCAAAATCTCTGTAGGCGATAAAATGGCAGGTCGCCATGGTAATAAAGGCGTTATCGCAAAGGTTCTTCCTGTGGAAGACATGCCCTTTCTACCGAATGGTCGCCCATTGGATATCGTTTTAAATCCGCTTGGTGTGCCTTCGCGTATGAATATCGGGCAAGTGCTTGAAGTTCACCTTGGGCTTGCGGCAAAATGTCTTGGTTGGAAAGCGGCTACACCTGTTTTCGATGGCGCGAACGAAATGGATATAATGGACACACTTGACCTCGCTAATGATTATGTAAATTTGGAATGGGATGATTTTTCTTCCAAATGGAGCGGTGTTCTCGACGAAGAGATTTTCCGCTTGCTTGACGAAAATAAAGCTGTTCGCGAAGAATGGAAAGGCGTTCCTATAACACGAGATGGTAAAATTATTGTGCGCGACGGGCGCAGTGGTGAAGAATTCGATAATCCAATTACCGTCGGCTTTATGCATTATTTGAAGCTTCACCACCTTGTTGATGATAAAATTCATGCGCGTTCTACCGGCCCTTACTCCCTTGTTACGCAACAGCCCTTGGGCGGAAAAGCTCAGTTTGGCGGTCAGCGTTTCGGAGAAATGGAAGTTTGGGCTTTGGAGGCTTATGGCGCAAGTTATACTCTCCAAGAAATTCTTACGGTTAAATCAGACGATATTGTTGGGCGTGTGAAGACCTATGAGGCAATTGTCAAGGGAGAAAATATCCCCGAACCGGGTGTTCCGGAGTCCTTTAAGGTTCTGCTGAAAGAATTGCAAGCACTGTGTCTTGACGTAAAAGTCCTCATGGCTGATGACACCGAGATTGTAATTAAAGAATCTGTAGAAGATGTAGAAGAATTGAACGTAGATGTAAACATTGAAGGGCTTGAATCGGATAAAGACCACGGCTTTATACGGCGCGGCGGCGCAGTTAAAGCACGCGGTGATGATGGAGAAGATTTGTCGCCCGATGCAATGGAGGACGTTGACGACGAACCCGAAGCGGAACCAATGCTGGAAGTTAACATCAACGACGATGCTTCTGCAATTTCCGAAGCGGACGGAGAGCCTGATATGCCAACGACGGACGACATGCCGGATGACCTTATAATCGAAGACGATTCTGCTGAAGGTTTTGAGCTGGGTATGGAAGGCGATATGTTGGATGACTTTGACATATCCGAAGATGAAATTGCCGACGACGATTTTACAATTTTTAATAATGAGGAGGATGTGTAATGGATTACAACAGACCTGAAAGAACCGAGCAGGCTATGTCATTCTCCTCAATAAAAATTGGGCTTGCTTCGCCGGAAAAAATTCGCGAGTGGAGTCGCGGCGAAGTAAAGAAGCCCGAAACGATTAACTATCGCACATTAAAACCTGAGCGCGACGGCTTGTTTTGTGAGAGAATTTTTGGCCCTAACAAGGACTGGGAATGTCATTGCGGAAAATACAAGCGCATTCGTTATAAAGGCGTAGTTTGCGACCGATGCGGCGTTGAAGTTACTAAAAGCAAGGTTAGACGCGAGCGCATGGGGCATATCGAGCTTGCCGCGCCTGTGTCGCATATTTGGTATTTTAGGGGAATTCCCAGCAGAATGGGTCTTATTTTGGGAATGTCTCCTCGCGCACTGGAAAAAATCTTGTATTTTGCGGCATATGTTGTTTTGGATGGAGGCGATACCGGGCTTCAAGTAAAATCGCTTCTGACTGAAAAAGAATATCGTGATGCCCTCGACGAATTTGGACAGTGGCGCACAGTAGGCACTCAGCGTGTTCCAACATTCCGCGTGGGAATGGGCGCGGAGGCTGTAAAAGAATTACTTCTTGCTATCGACCTCGAAGGTGAAAGCGAAGAGCTGAAAAATCTATTGAAAGACGCAACCGGACAAAAACGTTTGCGTTATATAAAAAAGCTAGAAGTTATAGAATCTTTCCGCCTCTCCGGCAATCACCCGGAGTGGATGATTTGTGATGCGATTCCCGTAATTCCACCGGATTTGCGCCCTATGGTTCAGCTGGATGGCGGACGTTTTGCAACTTCTGACTTAAACGATTTATACCGCAGGGTTATTAACCGAAATAATCGCCTAAAGCGTTTATTGGACCTTGGTGCGCCGAATATCATCGTGCGTAACGAAAAACGTATGCTTCAAGAGGCTGTTGACGCGCTGATTAACAACGGACGACGCGGGCGACCTGTTACAGGTCCCGGTAATCGCGCACTAAAATCGCTTTCCGATTTGCTAACGGGTAAGCAGGGACGTTTCCGTCAGAATCTTTTGGGTAAGCGCGTAGACTATTCCGGGCGTTCGGTTATCGTTGTTGGTCCAAAATTGAAGATTTATCAATGCGGTTTGCCGCGTGAAATGGCGATTGAACTTTTCAAACCATTTGTTATGAAGAAACTCGTAGCAAGCGGAGATGCGCACAATATTAAATCTGCAAAACGCATGGTTGAAAAACTGGAGCCGCGTGTTTGGGACGCGCTTGAAGACGTGATAAAAGAACATCCAATTATGCTAAACCGTGCGCCTACCTTGCATAGACTTGGAATTCAGGCGTTTGAACCCGTGCTGGTTGAAGGACGCGCTTTGATGTTGCATCCCTTGGTGTGTGCCGCTTATAATGCGGACTTCGATGGCGACCAAATGGCTGTTCACGTACCGCTTTCTGTTGAAGCGCAGGCTGAATGCCGCTTCCTTTTGCTCGCGCCGAATAATCTCTTGAAGCCTTCTGATGGTATGCCAATTACTGTGCCTACAAAGGACATGGTTTTAGGAATTTATTATTTGACTTTGGAGCGTGAAGGGCGGCTTGGCGAGGGCAAGGCTTTCGCCTTCGAGGATGAGGCTGTTCTTGCTTGGGAAAACAAGGAAGTTCATTTGCACGCGAAAATTAAGGTGCGCCGCACAGACGCGGAAACAGGAGAATCTCGTCTTGTGGAAACAACACCGGGTCGCGTAATTTTCAACCAAGCTATTCCGCAAGATTTAGGATTTATCGACCGCGCTGTAGATAAATTTTCATATGAAGTTAACTGTCTTGTAAATAATAAAATGCTTTCAAAAATTGTTAACCGCTGCATAAATAAATACGGCAGTGTTGATACCTCTGTTACGCTAGACCTTGTTAAAGACCTAGGCTTCTTTTTTGCGACGCAGAGTGCTTTGTCGGTTTCTGTTTCTGATATGGAGGTTCCCGGTACTAAGCCCGAAATTTTGAAAAATGCAGATGATTCTGTCGAAGGCATTTACAAAATGTTCCATCGCGGGCTTATGACGGACGATGAACGCCGCGATAAGGTTTTAGAAATCTGGGCAAATGCCGCCGACAAAGTTACCGAAGATTTGATGGAAAACCTTTCACACGAAAACAGCGTTTTCATGATGCTCGACTCCGGTGCGCGTGGTTCTAAAATCCAAATGAAGCAAATGGCGGGAATGCGCGGACTTCTTGCAAGTCCTACGGGTAAAACATTAGAAATCCCGGTACGTTCAAACTATCGTGAGGGGCTTACCGTTCTCGAATACTTTATCTCTGGGCATAGTGCGCGTAAAGGGCTTTCTGATACCGCGCTTCGTACGGCAGACTCCGGTTATTTAACACGCCGTATGGTTGACGTTTCTCAGGATATTATCATTCGCGAGGAAGACTGCGTTAAAGATGATGAAGAAAAACCCGGCTTGTATGTACACGCCTTTGTTGACGGCGAGGAGATTATCGAACCGCTTGTTGACCGTATCCGTGGGCGTTGGGCAATCAATGATATCACCCATCCGGAAACAGGTGAGGTTCTTGCTACAGGCGACAGCTTAATTTCTCCCGACCAAGCCGAGGCTATTGAAGCTTCCGGTATTACAGAAGTTTTGGTACGCACGGTGCTTACATGCCGTAGCAGAATCGGGCTTTGCTCAAAATGCTATGGTGCGAACATGGCAAGCGGTCGCGCAGTGCGAATCGGAGAATCTGTTGGTATTATAGCCGCGCAGTCTATCGGCGAACCGGGAACGCAGTTAACAATGCGTACATTCCAAGTGGGCGGCGTAGCTACAAATGACGACATAACAAAGGGTCTGCCTCGCGTAGAAGAAATATTCGAGGCACGTAAGCCGAAAGGCCTTGCGATAATCGCGGAATTCGGTGGGCGTGTTACCGTTTCCGATAATAAAAAGAAGCGCGAAGTAATTATAACTAACGACGAAACAGGCGAGGAAAAGGCGTATCTAATTCCATACGGCTCGCGCATAAAGGTTTATACCGGCGAGCAAATTGAGGCAGGTAGCGAATTAACCGAAGGCTCTGTTTATCCCCATGATATTTTGAAAATCAAGGGGCTTCGCGGAGTACAAGACTATATGCTTCAAGAGGTACAGCGCGTATACGACCTTCACGGTGTAGATATCAACGATAAGCATATCGAAGTAATCGTTCGCCAAATGCTTAAACGCATTAAAATCGACGAAAACGGCGACACCGACCTTCTACCCGGCTCGTTAATCGACTGGCTTGAATTCGAGGAAATAAACAAAGAAACCATTGCAAACGGCGGCGAACCCGCTACAGGTACTCGCGTTCTTTTAGGGATAACAAAGGCTTCGCTTGCTACAGATTCGTTCCTTTCTGCCGCTTCTTTCCAAGAAACAACTCGCGTTCTGACAGAAGCCGCAATACGCGGAAAGGAAGACCGCTTGATTGGGCTAAAAGAAAACGTAATCATCGGTCAGCTAATACCCGCAGGTACAGGTATGCCTGTTTATCGCAGCATAGAAGTAGAAAATGCGCCCGGCGTTGCCGAAGAGGATGATGACCTTTTCTATCCTACGGTCGCTCGCGCTGAACCGTCTGAGCAAGAAGTTATGTAATTAATGTTTTAAGGGAACGTAAGGAAATAAAGTTACAATCTTGCTTGTCTTTTTGCCCGATAACTGCGTCGGCAAAAAGCCTTACGCACCTATGGGTGCGCGCGG
>JGI24703J35330_11748280_pt1 | contig 13025 bp, 14 predicted proteins | sample TergutNt197P1_FD_35330 | JGI IMG/M metagenome (IMG submission 35330) | reverse complement strand
TTGCGACACCAATTAAACCTTTCCGCAATGTTGGTGTCGCAATCCCCCCCTTTTAGGGGGGTGATTGGAGTTTGCTTGGCAAACTTCAATCGGGGGGGTCAGTAACTTTTTCAAGAGTTTCTGCCAATTCTTTTTCAAACCTTTGCAAAACCTCGCTGGACAAACAATCATTTTTTGCCGCCTTTTCGGCTTCTTCTGCGGCAGAGGCAAGGTCGGCTTCCTGCATGTACCGGGCAAGGCTTGCGATGGTGTGGGCGATTCTTCGCGCCGTGTCGCTGTCATTTTTGCCAAGTGCGTCACGCAACTCTGCGGCAGAATTCCCATGATTTTCAACAAAATCCTCTCGCATCATAAGAAGGACATCTGGCCGCGAGTAGTAGTCATCAACATCCGGTTTTGAGTCGTCTAACTCTGCCGCGGGTGCAGTGCCGCTGTGGGGCTTAATAAATTTTTTTAACGCGGCATCCAACTCTGTCGGCTGAATGGGTTTGGCAACAAAACCATCAAAACCCTTGCTTGTGAATTCCTCTGCCATGCCGGCAAGGGCGTTTGCGGTAAGTGCCAAAATAGGCTTTGCATAGCCCATTTCGCGCAGAATCATTGTGGTTTCAATGCCGTTCAGCTCGGGCATCATGTGGTCCATGAAAATTATATCGTAGGTTTTGCCCGCCCTGATGCGTTTAATGGCTTCCAATCCATTATTGCAGATATCAACGTTAAGCTGATAGTATCCCAAAAGTCCGCGTGCTACATATCTGTTAGTTTCGATATCATCCACAACCAAAACGCTGCCATGCGGCATTGGCGTTGGGTTAAACGCCGTCCGACCCGCAGGTATTTGAGTTTCAAAACGGCCCAGCCTTTTTGCAACGTCCGGGCCTATTATATCGGTGTATTCGGCATGTTGCGGAATATTTATTGTAACGGTTGTTCCCTTGCCCACGCGGCTTTTTACGTCAATTGTAGCATCCATTAGTTGCAACAGACTGTACACGATGGGCATTCCCAAGCCTGTACCTTCGGTGAAACGGTCTTCAAACTCGTGAAAGCGCGTGTATTCCGTAAAAAGAATGCTCAATTGTTCTTGTGACATCCCTTTGCCCGTGTCTGAAATGACAATAAGTAAATTTGCTTTGTTATTTTCGCGAGAACAGTCAACGGAAAAGGTAACATTGCCTGTTTCGGTATATTTGAATGCATTGGAAAGCACATTAACAAGCACTTGCTTAATGCGCAGTTCGTCGCCGGAAAGACGGCGCGGAAGATTTTCGGCTATTTTTGCCACAAATTTGAATTGTTTGCTTCCGTGCAAAACAAGGTTCATTTGTATTACGTCGCTCAAAAGGCTTGCGGTTTCGTATTCGGCACAAATAAGTGACATTTTGCCCGACTCAATTTTAGAAAGGTCTAAAATGTCATTTATTATGCCCAATAACGAAGACGCCGCCGTATGTATTTTAAACATAGCGTCTTCAATTTCGGCGTTGATATCTTCGCGCCTGAGCAGAAGCTCGGAAATGCCAAGCACCGCCGTAACAGGCGTGCGTATTTCATGGCTCATTCTGGCAAGAAAGCGGCTTTTTGCCTTAGAGTTTTCTTCAACTATGGCATTTCGTTCCTGCTCTTTCAGCACGCGCTCGGCGGCTTCTTGCTCGCGCTCCATCGCTTCGTAAATGCCGCGCATGTCTGTAGCGCATGTTAAAACAACAGGGTTGTTTTTATATTCGGTTTTAAAAAAAGATACCTCCATGGGAATCTCTGCGCCGTTTATATGATAGTGCATCACATTAAGAATTAATTGCCCGCCGTCATGCACGTTTGAAAGCAGTTTAAAGCAACGCTCCATGGACATGTAGCCGCCCGGCTGGGTTGGGGGAATTAATTCGTTTATCCGCTGCCTGTACTCGTCTTTGCCGGAAAGGCCGTACCTGCGTACAGCTTCCATGTTGCAATCAATAATTTGCAGGTTTTCGTCCCACAGCGTAAGCACAAGCGGAACAGACTCAAAAATAAAGGCCGCGTTTTCATAATATTCAAGCATCCGCGCCGGCCTCCGGATATAAATCTGCCCCGGGCATCAATTTTGCAACCGCTTCTTGCACCCTTGCAGGCGACAGTGGTTTTACAAGATAATCCTTCGCCCCCGCATTGATGCACTCCATAACATCCTGCTTATCCCGCGAGGCGGTAAACATTATAATGTTCGCGCCGGGGTCAATTTCCAGCAATTGCACAATCGCGTCTTTGCCGCTTAACCCGGGCATCGTAATATCCAGAAACACTATGTCAGGCTTTACCGATTTGTACCGGCTCAATGCTTGTATGCCGTCCTTGGCATCGTGAATGTCTGCATCGTTCATGCCGCAGAATTCCTTCAAAATATCCCGCATTATCTTCCGTAAAATAGCTGTATCTTCCACTATCATTACAGTCATGCCGAATACCCCCCTGATTAGTTTTCTACACTACCTGTGGCAAGTATAACCTCGCGGCAAAGTGTGGTCAAGCGAAAAAGCGGCAGGTATTCCTCCTACAAAATCTTTTTCTTACGTAAAGTGGCATAAAAATTACTTTGCGCGGTTTTGATAATTGTTGCGCGATGCAAGGATGTTTTTACAAGAACGGATTCGCCCTTGTTAATGGTGCCGCGTTTATATCCGTCGATGAACACCTGGGCGGTTTTTTTTGCAACAACGCGAATGGAATCGGAGGCGTTAATCACCCACGGGCGGGACGAGAGGGAATGGGGGCAAACGGGAGTAATTACAATCATTTTGCCGCCGGGCAAAAGTATGGGGCCGCCGGCAGAGAGATTGTAAGCGGTAGAGCCTGTGGGGGTGGATACGATAATGCCGTCGGCGCGAGTAGAGTCTGTAAGTTGCTCGTTTACATACAAAGAATACTCAACAAGTCGCCCCATTTCCCCAATAAAAACGTCGTTTAATGCAATGCGTTCTTGCAAAGGGATAATTTTTTCCGAGCCGAAGTCTGCTTCAAGCATCAAGCGGCTTTCGCAGGTGTGTTTGTTTGCCAAAACATTTTCCAGTGCTTCAAGGCCGTGTTTCTTGTCTACATCGGTAAGAAAGCCCAGATTGCCAAGGTTTATTCCAATCAGCGGCACATTGCAAACAGCGGCATAATGCGCAACACGCAACATGGTGCCGTCGCCGCCCAAAACCACGCAAAACAGTGCGCCGGCACATTTATCATCAGGGTTGGCTATTTCTGCCGAAAACCCGCGAGCGCGCAAAAAGCCCCTCACCTCTTTGGCATATTTTAGGTGAGGGTCTTTTTCGGGGTTTGCGACTATTCTGATTAAGTCCATATTTTTCGACATGCCTCCGGCACAAATGGATTCATGAAATCTGTTTCTTACATTCCCTTAGATAAAAAAGCGGCATTCGCCGCATTTTTTCGCCGCCAAAGGCGGCGGAGCGGAAGTGGGCTTTGCCCACTGTAGCGAGGGGGTTTGGGGGCGTAGCCCCCATTGGAATATTAAAAACGGTTCAGTGTGCGGTTGTTGATGTTTACATCCGCTTCTTCCACCCAAGTTTCGATAAGTGCGAAAAACTCTGTCGAGCGTGCGCGGTTTATAAAATGCTCGCGAAATTCTTCTTCAACGGCATCGTAATCAAAAATGCGTTCGTGCATTTGTACAAAGAAGTAGTACTCGCCAATTTCAAATATATGCGAGACTTGACCTAATTCTAACGCCCACAAAACTTCAAAGATTGCATCGATATAATCCCAGTCAATCGTGTCCCAATCCGTATGCTCTTGGAAAAAATCCTCCAGCGGCGATGCGTCAATAGTGTCAAAAACCATGTCGCCTTCGGCAAAAGCGGATTCTGCCTCCATAACCTCTTCCCGCGAAGACGAGCGGATATATTTGATATACGGCGTTTCTAAAAACTCACGATTTGTTTCAATGTGCATTTGAAGCTCAAGGGATAATTCTTCCTCATCCGGGGTGTAATCGGGGACAAAATGGTCCATTGCGCGCTCAAAAACCGGGCCTACTTGCGGGTTTACCGCATAAAATTCTGCCATGCGCCTGTTGCTTATAAAGTCTAAAGAACCGGGCGGCTCTGATGCGCGAAACTGCCGCGACATATCTTCAAGCTCGGCAATTTCTTCGTCTGTCGCGCTTAGGTTGTAACGTTCGGCGCGTTCCATCAAAGCCAGCGAACTTATTAAACTGTCTAATAATATATCTCTAAACTCTTCGGTTAAAGGCGGCCCGCCTTGGGTGAAAAATCTAAAATCACTCGTGGGGATTCTTTCGCCGTTAAAGTCTAAAATCCATCGGCGGGCTTGCATGTCCCAGATTGCCCAACCAAGCGCGCCCACTGCAATAAGCGCAAGCATCACAAAAATACCTACCCACTTGCGTTTTTGATTCTTCCTTTTTCGTTCGATTTCAAGATTGCGTTGTTTTCTTGTTTGCATTAGCTTTTACTCTCCTTTGGAATGCAGGGAAATAAGGGTGTTTATTTTTTTTGCAATACTTTCGGCGTCCATGCCGTAACGCAGGAACAATTCTTCGCGTGTTCCCGTTTCCGGAAAAATGTCCGGAAAGGCAAAGGCGTGAAACATTACGCCACCAATTAAATTATTCGTTTGACTTGGTGGCGTAACCCCCTTTCCAAGGGGGGTGGCAAAGTTTTGTAACGCAAAACTTTGCCGGGGGGTTAGCATTGCGCCACCAATTATTTCGTTAAACAATCGTTCGCCAAAGCCGCCGATTTTTACACCGTCTTCGATTGTGAATACAAATGGATAATCATTAAGTTTTTGCAAAAGGTCGGCTTCAATAGGTTTTATGCAAGAAATGCTGAACAAATCGGGGGAAAACCCCGCCGCAACCAGCAAGCGAACAACTGCTTGCGAGGTTTCCCACATAACCCCAACAGATACAATAGCGATTTTTTTGCCGTTTTGCAAGCTTTTGTCGTAAATTTCGGGGGAAAATTCCGCAACATAATCTTTGGGGTAACGAATAGCCACGGGCCCGTTGTGATTAAATGCGAAGTCCATGGCTTGCCTAAGCCCCGGGGCGTCTGCCGGCGCAAGCACCGTAATGCCCGGAATATGCAACAAAAAAGCTATGTCAAAAATACCCTGATGGGTTTCGCCATCACCCGCAACCGCGCCGGCATGGTCTATGGCAAAAACAACAGGCAGACATTGCACTGCAACATCGTGAATGATTTGGTCATACGCCCGCTGCAAAAACGAGGAATAGATTGCAACAACGGGCCGCAAGCCGCCTTTCGCAAGCCCCGCGGCGAATGTAACGGCATGGCCTTCTGCAATGCCGACATCAAAGAAGCGTGCGGGGAATTTCTCTTTAAATGCCGAAAGCCCCGTTCCATCGCGCATTGCGGCGGTTATTGCAACTATATTTTCGTCCTTGGAAGCCTTTTTGCAAAGCTCTTCCGAAAAAACATTGGTGAATGTAAGCCTCTTTTCCGGGTTTTCTTCCGGCGACGGCAAGCCCGTACTCACATCGAATGTACCAACACCGTGGAAACTTCGCGGCGATTTTTCGGCAATATTATAGCCCTTGCCCTTGGTTGTAATCACATGCACAAGCACAGGCCCGCGAATTTTACGCACCCGCCGCAATACCGACAACAGCGCGGAAATATCATGCCCGTCTACCTGGCCGATATATTTGAAGCCCATCTCTTCAAAGAGAACGCCCTGTAAAATTGCGTACTTCAGCACATCTTTTACCGACTCGATGCCCTTGGTAAGCGGCGCGCCCACAAGGGGCAACTTGTCCAAAATACCGTGGACATTCTCCTTTGCCCCAAGATATGCTTTCGCCGTGCGCAGTTGGTTTAAATGCCGCGAAATTGCCCCAACGTTTTTGCTTATGCTCATCTGGTTATCGTTCAAAATAACAAGCAAATCTGTATCCGAACGCCCTGCGTTGTTTAAGCCCTCGTACGCAAGCCCCCCCGTAATCGAGCCGTCGCCAACCACTGCGATTATACTTTCGCGACGCTTTTTTGCATTGGGGGCAAGTTGTGCTTCCCGCAAATCCCTTGCGACGGCAAGCCCAAGCGCGGCAGAAATTGCCGTCGAGCTGTGCCCCGTACCGAATGCATCATGGGGGCTTTCGTCCGGCTTGGGAAAACCGCTTAAACCCCCTGCTTTCCGCAGTTCGGAAAACCAACCCTTTCGGCCTGTCAAAATTTTATGTACATACGCTTGATGCCCCACATCCCATACAATCTTGTCGTGAGGCGTTTGAAAAACGGCGTGCAAAGCCAAGGTAAGCTCTACAACGCCAAGGTTGGACGCAAGATGCCCCCCCGTGTCAGAGATGCTGTGAACAAGAAATTCTCGAATTTCGGCGGCCAAATCCTCCAAAGCAGAAGGGCGCAACCGCCGCAGAATATTTTTTTTCATATTTTTGTCCAAACAAGTTATGTTCGTTCGATTTCCCTAAAATGATTATAGCATGTTAAGGACCATAAACTCAATAAAATTGAGTAAGGGAATGTAAGACCGGAAACCTTATACAGGAAACCAGCGGTATGCCGCCATTGCCACAAAAAAGCCCAAGACCGCACCTGCCAGAACCTCAATCGGATGATGCCCAAGCAATTCTTTCAGGCGTTTGTCCAATTTTATTCCATGGGCTTCAAGCTTGGACGAAAGAAAATTTAATGCCTCGGCTTGTTGGCCGGCGGCACGCCTTATGCCGGCGGCATCATGCATTACAACCAACGCCAAAGTGGCACTTATGGCAAACAGCGGCGTGCCAAAACCCTCGTGCAAGCCAATGCTAATCATTAACGAAACTGCCAGCGAGCTGTGCGAACTGGGCATTCCGCCGGTGCTGAACAATAATGCCCGTGTCCAAGACTTAGTGCGTGCATAGTCAAAAAAAACCTTTAATACCTGCGCCAAAGCAAGCCCGACAAAGGCAGTAACAATATGCCTGTTTGTAAAAATATCAGCGAGAGAGTTTTCTGTCATTAGTCCTCGCACCCCTCGAAACCCGCCGAAACTTCATAAGCCCCTAAAGCATTTTTTTGCAAGCACAGAATCTCTTCTTCATAATGCGTAAGGGTTTTTGTGCATATATCCGCAATGGCTAAACCCTCTTTGTACAAGGCTATTGCCTGTTCAAGCGGTGTTTCGCCGGATTCTGCTTGGCTGACAATATCCGCAAGACGCTCCAGATTTTCTTCAAACGATGGTTGCTTCTTTTTTGCCGGCATGAGTAAGCTCCTTGACTTCCGCAACGGCAACGCCGTCCGGCCAAGTCAGATGTATTTTTTGGCCAAGGTATAAAGTGTTTATACTTGATACCTTGTTATTATTTTCGTCCTTTACAATGGTGAAACCCCGCCTGAATATGCTGTATGGCGAGACTTTTTCCAACAGCTCTCGTTGGTGAGATAAATTTTTCCACTCATCAATTAAACGTTCGGATATACGACGGGAAAGTAAATCCACCGTGGATTTTACGCAAAGATGCTTCTGGCGAAAACCTTCGGCAGAACCCGCGGCAAGGCTTGCATTTAATTCGCGCACATATTCCAGTGCCGCTGCTTGGTCAAAAGCCGCTGTTACAGCGGCGGCGGTTGGGGTTGCGGCGCGTAAATCTGCAACAAAGTCGGTGATGGTGTAGTCTGTTTCATGCCCTACCGCCGAAATCACGGGGATTTTTGACGCCGCAACCCCTCGCGCCGTCATTTCTTCGTTAAACGGCTGTAAATCTTCTGCCGAACCCCCGCCCCTTCCAAGTATTATCACATCTGCGCCGCCCCATTCGTTTACTTCGCAGATTGCGCGGCAAATGTCTGCCGCCGCGCCCTCGCCCTGTACCAAGGAAGGAGAAACGACAATTTTAATACTGCTGTTGCGCTCACGAATGATTTTTATAATGTCGCGCACCGCCGCGCCTGTCGGGCTTGTGATTACGGCAATGCATTTTGCAAACTGCGGAATTTTTCGTTTACGTTCATTAGAAAAAAGCCCCTCGGCTTCCAGACGCTCTTTTAATTGAGCAAAGGCGAGTTGCAAGCTGCCGATTCCTGCCGGCTCAAGATATTCTGCATAAAATTGATATCTGCCCGTTTTTTCGTACAAAGAAAGCCGCCCGAAAGCAATAACTTTCATGCCGCTTTTTGGTGTGAATGCAAGCGTTGCCGCGTCGCCGCGAAACATGACGCCGCTTATTGCCGCTGTTGCATCCTTTAACGTAAAATACAAATGCCCCGACGAATGCGCATTAAAATCAGAAAGCTCGCCCTCAACAAACAAACCTGCCAACAGCGCGTCTGCTTCAAGAAGCCTTTTTGCGTACTGATTAACCTTGCTTACGCTGAAAACCGTGCGCGTTAATTTCCCTTGCAACATTACCAAGCACCCCGTTAACAAACGCGGGTGAATCGTCCGCGCCGTATTCTTTTGCCAGCTCCACGGCTTCGTTTACAGATGCCCCGGACGGAACATCCGGCTCGCACAGCATTTCGTAAATAGAAAGCCGCATAACAGCAAGGTCAACCTTGTTTATGCGGTCTATAGTCCAGTCGCGCAAAAAATTTTCAATTACGCCGTCAAGCTCGGCAGTGCGGTCGAAAACGCCGCGAAATGCGCGGTTTACATACTCGGCATCGCGGCCTTTCGGGCGCGAAAAATCAGCGGCATCAAAACCATAGTCTTCGCCGGATTTTTCGTCGAGAAATTCATAATAGGCGGCATTTGCCCTGGCAGTGCTTTCCACGTTCGAGCCTGCGTTAAACGGCAGCCCGAAAATCAAATGAAATGCGTGCCTGCGGGCAGTTTTGCGGCTCATTTCGGGGGCTTCTCGCCAACTATCGCGCCAATTGTTACATTCACTTCGGCGGCAGAAAGCCCTGTCATTGTTTCAATAGCGGTTTTTACGCGCTGTTGAATATCTGCGGAAACCTCGTGAATTTTTACGCCCATTTTCACCGCCACAGAAAGGTTGATACTTATACTCTTGCCTTTTATTTTTATACTTGTGCATTTTGCTTGTTGCTTGCGCCCGGGTTTTCGCGCCCCGCCCGCCAGCCGTATAACGCCCTCGGCCTCCATTGCGGCAGTGCCGGCAATCACCATCAAAACCTCGTCTGCGATGCGAACAAACCCGCCGCTTTCTTTTTTTATCTCTGTCATATAAACTACGTCCTTCCGTTTTTTATTCGCTAGGAAATTGCTCCGCAATTTCCGTCGCCAATGGGGGCTACGCCCCCAAGCCCCCTCGCTACAGTGGGCAAAGCCCACTTCCGCTCCGCCGCCCTTGGCGGCGCACCGCACTTCGTGCGGCGAAAAAATGCGGCGAATGCCGCTTTTTCAACGAAATATTGATTCGCGCCCAAATTATAACAAACGCCTGACATTTTGCAAATGTGATTGACTTTTTAACCCGCGTTCCGTATAATGCGTGCGTTGAAAAATTTTGCAGAGGTGATGTATGTCTATATTATTCGTAATTTTAATGACAGTGTTTTTGGTTGGCTGCATAGGCCTTGTGGGCGCGATTCTTTTACAAAAAAAACGCACCGCCGGCGGCCTTGGTAATGCGGCGGGCATGGGAAATATTGCCGATACCTACTGGGACAAAAATAAAAGCCGCTCGGCTGAGGGCACACTCGAAAACTGGACTAAAATAGGTGCGGTTTTCCTTGCAATTTTGGCAGTGGTGCTGTGCCTTCCTATATTTTAACGTTCCGGTCAAATGCATTAGGGGTGTCCTGTCAGTGCAAGCGAAATTAAAGCGAGCCTAAATATACAGTTTCTTCACCTAAAAATTCCGCTTCGGCGGGGTCGTGGGTGATACATATTACAATTCCTTTTGCGTTATTTTTAACCATTTGCATGATTGATGGTTTTATTCCGCTGTCTAAGCCTTTGAAGGGTTCATCAAGAATCAGAACGTCGTAGTCGGCGGCAAGGGCGCGACACAGGCATACCCGTCTCTTCATTCCGCCGCTTAGTTCGGCGGCTTTTTTGTTTATACTTTCGGAAAGCCCTGCGTTTTTTAATAACCAAGCAGCGCGCCGGGGGTCTTTGTTAACAAACAGAATATTGCTTAACGCCGTTTCATTTTCAAGCAAGCGGTCTTCTTGAAAAACCATGGAGAGTCGTTTATTTTCCATGCCCGAAATCGCGCCCGAATCGGGTTTTACAAGCCCCGCAATAACATTTACAAGCGTGGTTTTGCCCACCCCGGACGGCCCCATTATGCAGGTGATGCCCGTGCGGAAAGTAAGAGATACATCACGCAAAACCATGTTTGGCGGCTCACCAAAGGATTTGCCGATATTTTTTAATTCAATCGGGGGGTAAGCAGATTCAGCCCCCGCCGGATGTGCCGGCTTACCGGGAAAATCCTGTGGTTTTCCGCGGAAGCACTGAGGAATGGAAAAGTCAATTCGCAAAAGCCGAAACGCTCTTTCCATGATATAACTGAGTAAAACAATGGCTATTGTCCACGCAAAAAGGTCGGCAGTATTAAGAAAAATCCTTGCGGTATGCAGGTTCGCGCCGATTGTGCCTGAAACCGCACCGATTAATTCTGCCGCAATGCCGGACTTCCACGCAAAACCTATGCCAATCATCGCCGCAGAAACCACAAAGGGCGCGACGGTTTTTACATATATATACAAAATTTTTTTCCACACAGGTACGCGGAAAATATTTGCCATTTCAAGCAAATGCGGGTCGGCAGATTCTATTCCTTTGAAAGTGTTGTGAAAAACAATGGGCAAAACAGTAACAAATGCAACAAAAACAGAAAGATTTGACGAGTGGAACGCCATAAGCGCGAGAATGGTAAATGACGCAATGGGGACGGCGTTTATGGTATTTATCGCGGGCTGAATCAACCTGTGTGCAATTTTAAACCGCGCAGACAACCCGGCAAATACAACCCCTGCGCCAAGCGAAAGCAAAAAACCGCGCAAAATCCGCCCAAGCGAAGTGCCTATGCTTTGCCAAAAATACGGCGTTTGCGCCAAGGCAAAAAGCCGCGCAAAAGTTATGCGCGGCGAAACAATTATTATTTCACTGGAAATAAGCCAACTAACGCATTCCCATACCAACAGCCAAAAGAGTATGACGGGAACAGATTTAATAAAGCCGGCCACTTTAGGGTATGAAGAAGAAATCGGCTTCAGGCAACTCGCCTCCTACGGATTGGGGGTTTTCGTTGTACAAAACGCGCAAAAAGCCGTTTAAGTTTTGCCGCATTTCTTCACCCGTGACAAAAACGATGTTAGAGCGCGGGATTGCCGATGCGGCTATTGGCGCCGCCGGAATCAGGTCGAAATTAACCGCCAATTGTGCGGCTTCCGGCACATTTTCGTTTACAAACGCCACCGACGCGGCATATTCTTCCATAAAAACGCGCACGGCTTCCGGGTTTTCTTCCACAAATTCGCGGCGGGCAATTACCACGCTCATTATTAAGCCGTATTCCGGCTGAACGGCGTCCCATTCCTCTGACAAATCCAGCGCGTGCCTAAGGCCTTCCACCTGCGCAAGCGTACTGCTTAAAAAAGGCTCGGGCAATAACGCAATCTCTGCCTGCCCTGTAGCCAACAATGCCGCTACTTCGGTATGCTCTGCGCGGAATTCCAAATGAACATCCACCCCGGGGGTAAGCCCGTTTTGTGTTAAAACATAGTTAAGGGCGATTTCCGGCGTAATGCCCTGCCCGTGCAGATATATGGTGCGCCCTGCCAAATCTGCCACCGAATGTATTGTATCTGTCGTATCAACAATGTGCAATACGCCAAGCGTGACCACCGCCAAGGCTTGCACGTCTAAACGATTGTACAATACTGCCGCCAAATTACCCGGCACTGCCGCAACATCCACATCGCCCTGCACCAATAACGGAGGCACCAAATCCGGCGAACCCAACAGCTCAAACTCATAATTATTACGTGTTACACCGCGTTCTTGTTCGTCCATCAGATATAACAAACCCATTGCCGTGGGCCCGCGCATTGCCGCCACACGAATATCCGCGGATTCAAACTCTTCTTCGCCGCACGCCGCAAAAATTGCGATTGCTAAAATCGGCAGCAGCAAACAAATAAATTTTTTCATTTTTTTCGCCATGCCTTCGGCACAAATGGCTTCATGAAATTTTTTCATTTTTTTCCTCCTGTATTTTAATTCCTCTTTTCACTTCCGCGAAACTATACTATAATTCCACAAAAACTATTGTTGCCCCGGCAACAAAAATTGAGGGAAATAATGCTATTTTCAAATATTCAGCCCCACGAGATTGAGAAAATACTTGAATGCATTTGTGCGCGGCGCGTTTCATATAAAAAGGACGAGATTATAATCGAGGCCGGCAGTGTTACAGAGGAGTTCGGTATTTTGCTGGAGGGCAGTGCGCGCTCGGTTAAATGGGATGCCGGGGGCAAGCTTATTATTATTACTATGGTGGAGAAAAACGGCGCGATTGGCGTTTTGCTTGCGGCAAACCCCGGCTGCGTAAGCCCGCTTACGGTGCAGGCAACCACCGATACAGTTGTGTTGCAAATTCCATATACAGGGCTTATTACACGTTGCGCAAAGAATTGCCCGCGGCACGAGCGGCTTTTGCAAAATTTTATCGCAATTGTTGCCGCAAAGGGTTTGGAGCTTCACGAACGTATTAACTGCTTGCTTGAACCAAGCGTTCGCGACAAAATTTTGACCTACCTAAGCAAAATCTCGCGGGAAAAAAGTGCCGATACATTTAATATTCCCATCAACAGAAATATTATGGCAGAATATCTGAATGTGGAGCGCAGTGCCCTATCCCGCGAGCTTTCGCGCATGAAAAAAGACGGGCTTATTGATTACAGCAAGAATAAATTTTCCATATTAACGCGAATCAAGAGCTCCTACCCCTGATTCGCGTTATTGCGGCGTCAATAAATTAGTGTTCCATCCCGTGAAAAAGTGAAGTGAATTGCGAGAATTTTTGTCGCAAGACAAGGAGTTAGCGACGACGCGCACCCGAAGGTGCGCTA
>JGI24703J35330_11748281_pt1 | contig 13037 bp, 19 predicted proteins | sample TergutNt197P1_FD_35330 | JGI IMG/M metagenome (IMG submission 35330) | reverse complement strand
GGAGGGTGGGGTTCGGTCTGTGATTGGTGCAGAGCTTGCTTTTTTACCTGGGGAAGGCTTTTCATATGCCAATCAAAATACGACTATTCTAGGACTTGTCATTGAAACAGTATCTGGACAAAGCTACGAAGATTTTATGGTGGAGCATATTTTACATCCCCTTGGTATGACGGATACTTTTGCAAATCGAGAACGTGCCATAGAAACAGGGCGGCGCGCCCAGGGGCATACTACTCAATTTGTTTTTTTCACGATGGAAAGTGATGTATCAGATGCGGAAGCAATTGACATGATGCCCGGAGGTTACATCGTTTCATCGACTCGGGATATGGCACGTTGGATGGAGGTTCAGCTAGGACTGGTGGGGGATATTCCAGAGATATTCCATACCATTATCCCAAGATCCCATGAAGCAGGGCGAAGCATCGCCGAACCAGATGGTAGCTATTATGCGGCAGGTTGGATTGTTAGTGCTGATCAAAGCTTCGTTGAACATGGTGGAACTACTCTCGGTTTTGGGTCAAATGTATTTCTTTTTCCTGAAGAACAAATTGGCATTGTTGTGCTCTCCAATCTTTCAGGTGCTCATGGAACACAGAGTAGACCAGCGGATAACATCCGAGATATATTAGATGGAAACTTGAACCAATCCTATTCGATACTGTGGACGTTCCAACATCTTGATGTTACCTTTACGGTTACAACGGTTTTAGGTCTTGCACTTGCCGCTTTGTTTCTCTTACTTGCTTTGCGCAGACGTAAGCAAAATGAACGCCAACCTCTCACGAAAAAAAGAATGGTGCTGATTGTGTTTTGGGTGACTATGGCGTTAGCAATGGGAATTCCACTCGTGCTATTTTCTTGGCTGTGGGGGCGTATCTACAGTTTTCTCACCATGGGAATTGCCCTTGCGTTGCTTTTTGGAAGTGTAGCTTGGTTTGTCTCTTTCCCACGACATAGCAAATAACGGATTCTCAAATGTTAACACAATTTATGCTAAATTTAAAAGTGCAGATTCAATTGAACTTGCACTTTTTCTATGTTCGATTAAAACTTTATAAAAAATATTCGCCAAAAGCGAGCCACTGAAAACCACTTGGATTTTGAATGGCCGTACAATAGAAGATCAGATTAGCTGTAACTGTACTGCTTGTTGTGGTAATGGCGAGTGTTGCCGACTTAAATGTATCAATTGTATAAGGGCGACCAGCTATATCTATTGTTGTAGGATACAAAATTCTAGGGGCAGATGGGGCTAACGATTGAGGGATCGAAAGTTGGATCGAGAAATTGTCTATTGCCTGATTTGCATCAACTGAACCCACAAGATTAAACTTAACGGTCGTTCCATCGCTTTTAAAAAAACTGTTAGCTGCTTTACTAGCTACTATTAACGTAGAAGTAACACCAGTTGTTGGATCGACTTTGATTTGATCAATATAGTCTACCCATTGGCTCTCAGCTTGAACTCCTGTATCAGAGTCACCAATCCACCAGTTCCCATTTTCACCAATGTATGGTGTTAAGCCAGCATTCCCGTCTTGCCCTTGTAATCCGTCAGCCCCAGTCGGACCTTGAGGCCCCACTTCCCCTTGAGCTTGGACACCTGTGTCAGATTTACCAATCCACCAGTTCCCATTTTTCCCAATATATGGTGTTTTTCCATCTTTTGCACATGGGCTTTTACAGCAACACCATGAATGTCTACAACCATTACAATGCTCGCAAAAATTTTCATCACTAAAAAATTTGTATCCCATTTTTTCACCCACAATTCACAGTTTAATTGTATATTTTATGAATAGAATACAAAATCTGTATAGGCTAATGAGGGGTGAGGGTAGAATAGAATAAAAGACACCCCACTTACGTGACCGTATGAGTGGGGGTGCGAGAGGGCCAAACTAATTTAATTTCGTTTCCTCTCTACTCAATTTATTTATTCAGCTGCCTGATATAACGCAAATAAGTTTCCTTCTGGATCTCTGAAGTAAGCCTGTGTAGCATCAAAGGCAGCGATGTGCTGTAATTCGCAAACAAATTCTACACCAGCTTCTTTCATTCTTTTATAATCAACTTCTATATCCTTCGAATAAAGAGTCCCGAGCATGGTATCAGGTTGTTCATTTGTTTTAGGACCAACATATCCTTTAAGCAGTGTTAGATTATCGCCAGCAGAAATTGAAAAGCATGTTTCTCCTCCCTCTTCCATAGCAAAAGCAGTATAGGGACCATTTCTATCTCCCCAAGTTGGTACAAAACCTAACTTCTCCGTATAAAAATCATAACATGCTTGATAATCTCCACGCACTAACACTTCTATTGTCATCTTCTTAAATTGCATCGTCATTGCCTCCTAAATCAGTATGGTTTATTTTACCTGATGTGGGAAGCCTTGGTATAGGAAAAATGCGACACATTTCTTAATGTTTGCAAATTTATCTTTTACCTTTAAAAAGCTCAATCAACGCTCGTGGAGTTAAGCCAATATGGCGCTTAAAATCTTGGGTAAAATGTGCTTGATCGTAGTAGTTTAAAGATTCAATCACGTCGCTTTCAGCTGTGTCCGTAGTGGTCAAAAGGCGCAAACATTTTTGAAACCGAAGCACTGTCAACACCATCTTTGGCGTTATTCCATAATGCTTGGCAAAAATCCGCTGACATTGCCGGCTGGAATATCCCAACAATTGATAAAGTTCCGACGTTGACGTCGGTGGTTGCGCCGCTAATTCATCAAATAATAACGTGTAACGATTAGGCGTATGATCACGGGTTAATTGACGAACATAGTCAATTAAAAAGACCTTTGCTTCTTCGTAAGAAAGCGAGAAAAAAGCAGCTTCATCAAAATTGCCATCCACGTCACTAAGGGGTAAAAATTGATCCATCATGGAGCTGGCATCAACTCCCGTTAGCTGATGAAAAGCTCCTGGCTTCAAGCGCACACCAAAATTACGAAACGGGAACTCCCACATAAAGTGATAATCCGTCTGACTGAGCCCACCGTAACCAATCCATTTGTTATCTAGGTCAAAGCCTAAATCAATCGTTCCTTGCATCAGAATAATTTGCGCCAAATTAGATGGGGAGGTTGTGCGAGAATAAGCTTCAAATGCATAAATTGAAAAATCCTGTAAGGTTGGAACGACCGTTTCAGAATAGGCAATGTATTTGGCAAAATCTGTTGATAAAAGATGGGGAATTTGAATGGGATAATACATGATAAGCTCCTTATGAGAATATTATATCGTAATTTCATAATCTCTCCTGTTCCAAGTAACTGACAATACACTGGTTTTTAGTATAGCCAAAAATTTTTGCGATTTGATCCACAAATTGACGTTTATATTCCTTAGTCAAAAGCATCATCAAGGATAAAGGTAAGAGCCACGAAATTCGTAGCCATTAGAGATTCCTATTATACCTAAAAAGTATGAATTTTACAACGTTTTAAGCAAGTTCTAATTCTGTTGGAGCGTTGATTTGTTCGAGGCTTTAGAGTATAATTAGATGAGGAAAAAGATGTGACCATTAAAATATTAACGAGAAAATATTTTGAGGATGACGATAAACGGAGTCATAATTCTTTATGTTATATATGGCTGGTGTTGTAGATCCAAAGCATCCTTACTATTTAGTATTTGAGCTGTTGGATAAGAGTCGTGAAAAATTTGAAGCTAGCAAGGAGCAGTTTGTCGCTGAAGCAGGTGTCATTTAACTCTTGGTCTTACAGCGCTTGATAGTTCTGATTAAGGAGCATAGGCTTTCGTGAGCGTGACGTAAACTAAAATTTTTAGCTATGGGAGAAAGAATGTATGAAGTACAACCAAACTAACAAAGGAATGAACAAGAAAGTTCTGCTATTTGCAAGGTTACTCCAATACGGTGGTCTGCTCCTTTTTATAGGTATTGTCTTGGCGGCTACTGGTTTTATTTCCGTTTCTAATATTTTAGCTGTAATCATCATCATTTCTAGCGTGATTTTCTTGATTACCGGTGGAATCCTGGATAGCTTTGTTTTTTGTCCACATTGAAAATATGGTAAAAATAGGTATCAAGCTAAAGCAAATTATTATACTTGCTTTAGCTTGAAAAATGTCGTAAAGGGAACGTGCATTTGTCCAGCGTGCAGAAAACAGATAAAGATAGTGTGAATTTTCAACTATAGAACTTAGATATATATGGGCACCTTTAACGAGCCAACTAGGTATTAAAATGATTATAGGATATGCCGAATTTAGGAGGAAAGTTTCATGGACAGAATAGCAATTAGTATTGGAAGTATCTTTGTACTTGCCATTGTATTTTATTTTGTGATTAAAGAAGCCGTGAAAAACGGAATTAACGAATCGCACCTGTTTTCTAAAAATCAACAAATTAAGAATGAACTTCGTAAAATTGAAGAATCGTTTAAGGAAATCGGACATGATGTTCCCGACTATTTAAAAGAACACTACGAAAAGAAATTAGAATCAAGCTGATAGATATTGTGCTATAAGTATAAACGCCAGAAAACTGAGTGGACAGCTTGAAAAACTTTAAACTTTATAAAAAGATAGGTGAAGCGGAAATGAATATTGTCGTGATTAACGGCACAGAGCAAAAAGGGTGTACGTTCACAATGAAAGAATTGTTTCTGCAAACAATGGGAAGTGAGCACCAGGTAACTGAATATACCTTACCACGGGACTGTCCGACATTTTGTACGGGTTGTAAGGCATGCTTTTTTCGTGATATCAGCGTCTGCCCTCATTCTGATTACACCGTTCCAATTTGGAACAGTATTTTAACTGCAGATTTATTGGTGTTTGTTTCTCCAACTTATGTGTTCCATGTGACAGCACAAATGAAAGCCTTGCTTGACCATTTAGCTTCTAAGTGGTTATCACACTCCCCAGAAAAAGAATTATTTAGCAAACAAGCGGTCGTCATTACAAATGCTCTTGGTCAAGGAATGGGTAAAACAGCTCGTGATATAAAGGATAGCCTTGATTTTTGGGGAATTGCACATACCTATGTTATCAAACAGGCTCTTTATCAAGTTAAATGGGACATCGTAAACGATAAGAAGAAAGAGAAGTTTCAACTACAATGTGAACGAGTCGTAAAAAAAATTAAACAAAGAAAACGAATAAAACCACGCCTAAAGATTAAATGCTTATTCTTTGTGATGAGGTTTGCACACGGTATGATTAGTAAATCTGAAGTTAGAGCTGGGCGAAAACAAACAAAAGATTATTTGTATTGGAAAGAAAAAGGTTGGCTAGATGGTAAAAAGCCGTGGCAAGATTGAGAAGATTTTCCAAGGCTAGAGGCATTTGAAGTTATGATACAACTATAGCGACTTTTGTGAGCAGTTGGAACGCTAAAATCATTCAACCATATCAAAAATTGGAGAGATTGCGATGGATATATACCTTATTTTACAACTCTAGAGGTGATATTTAATGAATTTCTATTATCTTCCTTCAGAAATATTTTACCTATGTTTTTTGTTTCTGGCATGGTACTTAGGCGGAATATTCGTTGTAGCTCCGAAAGATAGACTGAAGGGTGGTAGAACTACACTTCCAAAATGGAGTAGAGTAGTTTTGTTTTGGAATAATTCCGGCCCCTTCAGAGTTAGGACCATTGCATCTCAATCTCTTAGTATTTTTGCAATTCTGATTTCTACCGCTCTTCTCGTCTTTTTTCCTGCCATAGAGCCACGATTAATTATCTTCTCATTCTTAGGTCTTTTATTATTTAGTATAGCGATATTAGACCAGAATAGGTAAAATTAAAGTGATATTCTAATCCACTTATGGTATACGTAGTATGGGCTACAAAATCCGTGTTGTTGGAGATTTAAAATCCTTAAGCACGGCTTTTATTTTTGAAAAAATATTGATAAATCTCCGTGAATAGCATATAATAAATGTATAGCAATTGATATACGGGAGGTGATTTTTGTGACAACTCAAATGAATGTGAGAATAGACGAGGCAGTTAAGCAACAAGCCGAAGAATTATTACAAGGATTGGGGCTAAGCATGAGTACTGCTATCAATCTTTTTGCACGAGCAGTTATAAGAGAACAAGGCTTGCCATTTGAAGTGAAATATAATACCAATCATTTCACAAAGCAAGAAATCCAAAAGATTGATAAAGCTTTGGTGAAATCTGAAGCAGATATTTCTGCTGGAAGAATGGTAGACGCACGGCAATATTTACAGGATAAAATTTCAGAACTTGAGGAAATGAAAAATGTATACAATAGATGAACATGCTGATGTAGCAGGTGTACTATTGTGGTTTTTTGGGCTTTTTACTGTTGGAATGAGTGGATTATTTTATTTATAGGCGCTCTCGCTGGCGACATTGATTTATTTCCTAGTACTATACTAATAATAGCTTTTTCAATCGGGATAGCCCTTACTGCAATCGCTTCTGTTCGTCATATAAAAAGAAAACGCGAAACTAAAGAATTAAACAAAATAGCTTCATTCGTAGTCACGTCTGGTTTACGCCGAATTGATGACATCGTCCGCCTTTCTGGCATGTCAGAAGTAAAAGTTATTGATAATCTTCGCATTTTAACATCGGCATCTAGCTCATTAAAGCTAGGAAATGACGCCCGATATTTAAAAGGTGGCAAGCTAGATTTACAAACACGTGAAATCAAGCTGTCGGATAAGTACATCGAAAAAGAACCGTGGACGTGCGTATATTGCCGTGCGGTCAATGAAAAAGACGCTTTTGTTTGTTCGTCATGCCATGCCCCGAAGAAAAAAGTTTAATAACATTTTGAGAAAGGTTGATGAACATGTCACTATTTAAAAAGCGAACAGAAGAGGAAAAACAAGTAAAACGTGAACAACGTTCGGAAGAAGCTAGGCAAGGTGTTATAAAAGAAAGGCTAGAGAGGTTAGAAAGTAAAGTTTTTCCAAAAATGAGTAGCCCTAAATTTAAAGAGATTATCAGAAATTTAGATGAGGATTTAAGTTTGTTCTGGGGAAGTTTTCCTTTCGAGATAGAGTCCGTTCTTAAGATAGAACATTTATTGACAGAATCAGAAACACTACTTGGATTTATTGATGGATTGGATGATACACACCGTATGCAAATGCTCGTGATGACAAGCGATCGCATCGTTTTGATTACAGATGGAAAGAAAAATATGATATCCACATCTTACTCTGAACTGAAATCCACTTCTTTTAAAAGTATAAAGGGTTATATTCCAGGGCGTGCTGATGGAGAGTTGACTTTTTATACAGCTAATAAATCTCATAAATTTACAAGCCAATGGGTAAAATCCATCGAAAAAGCCCATCAGGTTATCAATAAAGCGAAAGAAACTTTTCTGGCGAATCCAGCTAATTTAGAAAAAGCTAATCCTGTGAACACACCACAAGTCCCCGAACAAGATGAGCGGTCAATAACTGAACAACTAAACGAATTAAAACAGCTTTTATATTCGAGAACGATTACACAAGAGCAGTACGATACAATGAAATCAAAGATTACTGGGAAGCAACACCTATAAACAAATCTAAAAAAGGAAACTCTAAATGCTTACGCACCTAGAATTTCCTTTTTTATTTCTATTCCGGGAAGCCGAAGTAGAAATAGTACCCGTTTGTTTTTATTATTCCTCATTTAACGCTTGCTGAATAAGTGCTACAGTTTCTTCAGGAGTCTCACAACCAATAATTAACTTCTTGAACTCTTCATCTTTTAATGTAATGACAATCGCTTCTTCTTTTCGCCTTAAATCAAAAAATACCTTGTCACCCTCAGAGTTCCAGAAACCGCCGTCTCTAAATGTTCCACCATAATACAATGTGTTTGAATTTGTACCTAATACTTTATCGACGGTGTTAGGTACATCTTTCCACTCCAAGCCCGTTACAACCGACTCCACACTAGTTAAAGGAACAGAAACCTCACTTTTCATTGCGAAGAATTTTCTTACACCTTTCATGTTAATAACTAATTGCCCATCTTGAACTTTGACTCTTGCCATTTTCATCGCTCCTTTATTTTATTTCATTGTTTGCCTATTATCTACATTCACCAGTATAGTATAGATTTTCATTTGTGCGAGAAGTTGTTGAAAACAGCCTCCTTTTTGTAAGAAAAAGACCTCTGACGGAAGCTGTCGAATAAAGGTGTTGACAAAGTAATGCTGATAAACTAGAGTGGGTATATACGCAAACGTAGCTGACCGATCTTTGTGACAAGCTGATTCATAAATTTGTGAGCAAATGATTTTAGTCCAACGTGCTTATACAGAACGACAACGAGGTGGAGGTGGTGATCGATATGGCGCTGTTTATTGCAATATGTGATGACGAGAAAAAAATAGGTGCAGAATTAGAAAGTGTCTTGCTAGATACACTGAACAAGCGAAACAGCGAATGGGACATTGACATCTACTTTACAGGCGAAGAATTATGCGAAAAAATGGAAAATGGCATGAACTACGACCTGATTTTTCTTGATATAGAGTTTGCTAATAATAACATTAATGGCATAGAAGTTGGCAGACGTATTCGGGAAGCACATGGTAATCATGCGGTTTCCATTGTTTACATCTCATGGGAAAGAAAATACGCCATGGAATTGTTTGAAAGTCGACCTTTTGATTTTCTAATAAAACCCCTTGATGAGGAAAAAATTAAAGCTGTCATCAACAGATATTTAAGCGTCACCGGACTCACGTCACAAAATTTCACCTATAAAATTGGTCACAACATCCATACGGTGCAAATTAAAGAGATCGTTTATGTGCAAAGTGATAACAGGAAGTTAATGTTGCATTTATCAGATGGGAGAAAAGAAGAGTTTTACGGCATACTCAAAGAAGTGTACGAGAAACAGTTACAAAAATTTGATTTTCTCCTTATTCATGCTTCTTATGCTGTCAACTACGATTACATCGAGGTGGCAAAGTATAGTGAAATGACTTTGATTGATGGCAAAGGCAATCTCCCCATTAGCAAGCCAAGGCGAGCTGAAACAAGAGAACTTTACTGTGCTATCATGGAAAAGAGGAGAGGGTAGGGCATGGCTATATTTTTCTATATTTTTTCTTTAGTCGTTACAACACTTGCGGTTGAAAGAACGATGAGGGTGTTTTTTGAAAAGAGAAAAACATCTCTTCTCTTTGTTGTGCTTTCGTATGTCTTTTTGTTCGTTTCATTGATGATGCAAGGATGGTGGACCGTTTTTATCTATTTCTTTGCCCTTTTTGTCGTCTCCTTGAATTACGAATCCAAAACGATAAAGCGTATAGCGTCAGTAGGTGGAAGCCACTACGTATTGCTAGCGTTAACCGCCATCAATAGTGCGGTTGCCTATTTTCTTCCCAATGTTTGGTACAGCGAGAATTTCGGTTTGATCATGTTGTTGACCAGTTTTTTAGTCTACTTGATGTCATGGCTTGCTTTTTTAATGTTTAAGAACATCAAAAAGCCTGTGGTACACTTGGATAAGTTCTGGCTTCCCTTGATCGTTTTTCCTGGTATGTACACACTTATTGAACTGCTTTATTTTTTTATCGACCCAACAGCCGTTCGCATAGCTGCAAATATCTTTAATTTTGTAGGGATGATTTTGCTGATCTTCTATTTGTATAATGTGGTTTCAAAAGTCATTGAAGATAGTATAAAATCAGCGTTGCATGCTAGGGAAAAAGAGTATTATTTTACTCAATGTCAACTCATGCAAGAGTCAATGGAAAAGGTTAAATCGGTTCGACACGACATGAGAATGCATTTCGCTGCTTTAAAAGACCACACATCAGGCAACCAGGAAGCGACCATTTACTTAAATCGCCTTTTAGGTGATCTCGGTACGAGTGAAATGTATAGCGACACAGGAAACGTTGCCTTTGACAGTATCATTAATTTCAAACTTAGCAATGCCGAATCTGAGAACATCGCATTAGATTTAAGCATCGCTGTTCCACCAAATGTAAATGTGGAGACTACTGATGTTGTAGCGATACTAGGTAATCTGTTGGACAATGCCTTAGAAGCCGTAGCAAAGACAGCTGAAAAAAAGATTAAACTAGACATTGAGTTTGAAAAAGGTAGTCTATTTATTAAGCTTGATAACTCATTTGACGGTGAAGTTAAATACTTAGACCAGCAGATTGTGTCCCTTAAAAAGAGTGATCGTCACGGTTATGGATTGAAAAACATCAAGCAGTCCGTGGAAAAATACGATGGATATCTGAAAATGACCCACGATGAAAACATATTTTCCGCTACGGTGCTTCTTTATGTAGCCAGTTAATCTAAATCGTTGACCTTTTATGTAATTTTGAACTTAATTTTTGGAGGAGAAAACCGATGAACATTGCAGAAAACATTTTGAAACATAACCTACAAAACGTTTATTTCTTAGTTGGAACACCCCTGGCCGGCAAAACAACAATGGCAGAAATTTTAGCCGAAAAGCACGACCTTATTTACTTTAGCGAAGACTGGTACACAGACAGTTTCAAGCGATTTAGGGAGTTATGCGATGAGAAATATCAGCCTTATTCGTCCAAGAAGGAAACCACCGTCGATTGGGAAGCTCATTTTGGAAAATCCCTTGAAGAATTTTTGGCAGATGATTCAGCAAGCAAAGGAAACAAAGAATGCATTGAATTTGCCCTTATTGAATTAATCAAGCTTTCACAAGAACAGAAAGTGATTACAGATGTTTTAATTCCTATTCCACTGGTAACAGAAATTTCTGACCATAGTAGAATTGCTTGTTTGCTGGCATCACCAGAATTAATCACCTGTGAAAACTATGGAAAGCGTGACAGCCACAAGGCGTTTTTAGATTGCTTGAACGCGTTAAAAGAGCCTGAGAAAAAGATCGCAGTGCAAGATGAATTGTTTCGATTACGTGCAGAGCTTACCTATGAAGAGGCTCGTCAAAGACAGCTATTTACCATTGTTCGTACAGAAGAAAGTGCGATCGAAGATACGCGACAAAAATTAGAAGAACATTTTCTTTTATAACGACTGCAAAACTAAAACACACATTTGGTGTTGCATAAACCTGATGGACGCTAATTGATCCAAGCGACAAAATAAATGAACAGAAATACAAAATGGGATTGACAAATGAATGTTTGTAAAAAGACAAAGGTTGGGCTGTTTTAAATGAATCATTGTCTCCCAAAAGACAAAACTCAAGCAGATTTTGTAACATCTTTGTCCTTTTCTGTGCCGGGAAGAACGTTGGAAGACAAAGAACGACTCATTTATATGACATCTTTGTCTTTTGGTATGCAACAGATGCGACAAAATTCACTATAAAGTAAAAGGAGTTGTCTCTAACCTTAGTGAGGCAGCTCCATTTTACGATGCTGTGACCTATGCTTGACATGGAGGACGGCTAGCTAGAGCCATATAACAACACTTCCACGGCAAACGTGCCATTTTCATGGCTCACATCAACAACTCCATCGTACTTATCAACCGACTTGCGAACATTTTTCAACCCATATCCATGTCCGTCACCTGATTTTAAAGTTGCAAAATCCTTTTTAACAATCCCATCAAAGGTATTCTCGGCTCGAATAAATAAGTTCCCAGCTTGATAAGCAACATGCAAGCTAATCCACTTCTTCTCTACTTTCGACACTGCCTCCAAAGCATTATCAAGTAAGTTCCCGAGAATAGTAACAATGTCAGGCGCTTCAATCCCAATCATGCTTGGTGCGAAAATTTTCAAAGTTGCCTCAATGTCATCTTGTTTGGCATTTTTTAGTTTGTAATTAATGATACTATCCAAAGCAACGTTGCCTGTATCGCTATAGACCTCACTTTTGTTAATGTCCTCCATCAAATACTCAATATAAGCAACTGCATCACTAGGGTTACGTTCGGTATAATCTTTTAACGTTGCCAAATGCAATTTCATATCATGACGAATGGATTTGACGACCTCCACCGTTTCAACCATTAATTCGCTTTGCGAAAAATAATATTCCTTTTCTTGTGCGTTGAGTTTAGCTTTCACTTTTTCTTCGTGCATAGAGGCTACGCTATTTAACAGAATGAAAACGAACAAATTAAAACCTAGGATGAGGGAGAATGAAAGCGTCGTTAGCTGTTCGATGATCATAAATGTAACGATCGAGGAGGCGAACGGGACCATCAAGGTGGCAAGTTTGAAGAGCATTAGCGTTTCAATCCGACGGTTGAGAATGTTCTTCAAACCGACAAAACAGAGTGCTAATAGATAGAAAGTAAGGTTCATTATTATGATACCAGTCACACTACTAAACCCTACCGTTTCAAACATATCAACGTGGCTCAATCCAACCATAAACGTTGCAACAAAAGAATCAACGAGGATACCAGATGTTAGAGCTGTAAAAACAACTGCCATGCGCTTTTTAAAGGAGCTTTTATAATTGAATGTGATAAGAAAAAGCATCGATGCATTTACACTCACGCTCAGAATGGGAACGTTAAAGAGGAAGAAAGCCGTAGTGGTTGCGATGTAAAAAAGGACATAAGAGCCTACCCAAATGAAAGAAGACGTTTGTCTTTCTTCATGAAATGCACCCATAAAACGCTCATGGCCTAGAATCATAAAAACAGTGGAAAGCAAATAAGCCCATGTAAACATGTTACAATGTCCTCCTTTTGGATACCCTCTAATATGAGATCCTTGGTCAATTATCACTCTAACACTGGAATCGATTCCAAATCAATGAGGTTGATACAATTTGTTGAATTTTGGTTAAACTTGAATGCCCAATTATGACAGGATAGCTCCCACCTATGACAAGTTTGACCAGTCATTGAAAAGTTGCGTGTATAATAGCGTAACATTGACTTTAAGGAGAGAACAAAAAATGAGCATAAATAACTTAGATGAGCAAATTGAAGATGGCGTATTGAGAGAAGATATATCTGCCGAGGAGGCCCAATTAGACAAACCAATTACATTTGGCTTAGTGATGATGTATGGGATTCCAACCATGATCGCCATGGTGATTATGAACGGATTTAGTATCGTAGATGGTGTTTTTTCAA
>JGI24703J35330_11748282_pt1 | contig 13052 bp, 13 predicted proteins | sample TergutNt197P1_FD_35330 | JGI IMG/M metagenome (IMG submission 35330) | reverse complement strand
CTCTGGCCGCGCATAAATGGCATAAACGTGGCACTGTATCCCATTTCAACCACACAAAACGCCACCAGATACGCCATACCCGCAAATATAAACGGCAAAGAGGCCGACATAATCGTAGTAAAAATCGACACCTACAAAATCCTCGGCATACGGTATGACTCAGGCAATGTGTTTCAAAAAGGCTATGACAAAATAGAAGAAGGCGATGTCATCCTGCTCTTAGACAGTCAACAAACCCTAAAAGCACCATTGGCATTGACATGGCAACCTGCACCGCAGGACTATGTATATGGTCTGCGTTTTACGGATTTAGCGTCCACCGCGCACATACGACCGCTCCGAGTCACTTAGGCTGTGATACGCCCTATGTACCTCTTCGCCCACCTGCACATCACTTATGTCTACCATCACACCAAAAGATGTATCTATATACCATGACGCATAGGGGGTCTGTAACTCCAAATTACGTGGGTTTATGTATCCGGCATCTACAAGCTGTGTGATAATTTGCTCCACAGTACCCGTCACATTTTCATTGCGCTCTGCGCGATACAAATCCTTGGCGTTTTGTAAAACACGGGCAGACTGTATGTCAGCACGCAATCGAGAACGGTCGGTGGTAAGCAAAAACATAGGTACCGTAATCGCCGCAACAATTGCAATAATGGCAAGCGCGATAGTAAGTTCCATTAGGGTTAGGCCTCTGCTTTTCTTCATAAGTACGCCTCCAAAAGAATCAAATATGTGAATTATAACATGGGTTTGGCCTAAATAGTAGTGGCAAGCTCGAATGTGGGCAGAATGATGGCAATCATGATAACGGCAAGTATAATCCCGAGGATTATTGTGATTATGGGTTCTATGAGTTTGTTAAGACGGCGGATGGCATGTTTATACTCTGCCTGAAAGTAGCTGTTACACTGTGCGACAGAGAGGGGGAGGTTGCCTGTGTTTTCACCGATACGCACGAGGCTTGTAAATATGTTGTTGATGTATGTGAGTTTTTCCAGTGATTCGCAAAGAGATGCACCTTGGCTTACTTGTATAGAAATTTTTTTGAGGTCGTTCTGTACCACGGGGTTTTCTATTACTTCGCCGCATATGGCAAGAGATTCTGCGGCGGTAAGTCCGGAGGCAAGCAATAGATTCAAAGCCTGAATAATATTGCAGTTTATATTTTTACGTCTTATGGGTATTTTTAATCCTATGTAGGCAGACGAAATGCGGCCGGCGGTTGTCCGAAAAAAGACAGCCCCAAATAAAAGAAGCATAAAAAAAAACTGCCAATAGCAACGATGTTAGCCGCGGCAAAATCAGAAAACCTAAGCAGAGCAGAAGTAAACGGCGGCAACGAAACGCCAAAAGAGTCAAAGATACGTGAGTACTCCGGCAAAACCAGGGTGATGGCGAGTGCGATAACACTTAGCATCATAATCGAGACTACGACGGGATAAGCAAGTGCAGCCACAAGCTCTTCTTCCGCTTGGGCGCGTGACTCATAGTAGTCCGCCAGCCTCGCGCAAACATCCGGGAGCTGTGCGGTGCGTTCGCCTATAGATATGTACCCGCACATAAAACTCGGAAAAATCTGTGCCGTTCGTAACGCACCGGAAAAACTTTCGCCTTGTAACATCATGCTATGTAAGTCTGAAACAACCCTACCAATCTTAGCTTGCTCTGACAAAATCGGCATGGCTTCTTTTACAGGCAGCCCGGCACTAAAAAGGAAAGATGCTTTGCGACAGAAAACAGCAAGGTCTCGCAGGGATATTTTCTTGCCGGATTTTTTTAAGAAGGCCAAAGAAAAATGTTTTTTTGGAGTGATTGGCATAAAAAATCCCCCATCACACTGCGAATTATTTCGCTTTGTATACATAATTTTAATATCGGGGGAGGATTTTTGTGAAGTCACGCAGGGATTTTGATTGGCAACACAATATGTCCTTTGCCTAAGGCATAAAGCAAGAGATTATGAGGGTTTGAGCGGTTTAAGAATTTTTTCGTTAAAATTCAATGGTAATATCCGTACCTACACCGAGCTTGCTTTGCAGAGAAAGCTTCCAGCCGTATAGGGCGCATGTGTGTTTTACTATGGATAGCCCAAGGCCTGTGCCGCCACTTTTTGTGGCGCGGCTTTTTTCTACGCGGTAAAAGCGTTCGAATATTTTAGTTTGTTCTTCGGGTGGGATGCCTATGCCATTGTCACTTATTGTCATCGTTTTATTTGTGGGGTCTATTTTTACTGTTACTTTGCCGTTTTTGCCATTATATTTCACTGCGTTTTCTACCAGATTTTTTACCACCTCGTAGATATGCTCGGGTTCGGCGGTGATTTGCATATCGCCTGTTGTTTCGAATGCAATCGGATTTTCGAGTGCGCTAAAGACAGTGTCGCGTGCCTCGTTTACGATTGTTGCCAGTGCCAGAGTCTTTTGTTTGGTGACTCTACTTGTGTTTTCTAACTCCGACAGCTTTAGCATATCGGATATTAGCCCCATCATGCGTGTGGTTTCCCGGGTAATACCCTCGATATATTTGTTTAGCTGTTCATCCTTGTTGTTTATCCCTGCAAGCTCGTTAAATCCGCGTATGGCGGTGAGTGGTGTCTTTAGCTCATGGGATGCGTTTGCAAAAAACTCCTCACGGTTTTTCGCATTTTCGCGGCTTTCTGTGATGTCTGTCATGGCGCATATGGTGAGGTCTGTGTCGGGCAGGCGTTTTATTGTTACGAGATAAATTTTTCCGCAGAATGAGTATTCAAAAAACGTGTTTTTGTTTTCTCTTATACACTCCTCTATTGTAGTGGCCAGACCTTTGTCGGATACTAAATAATTTAGCTTTTTGCCTTCCACGTTTTGTATGCCAAAAATCGAATATGCGGCGGTGTTGATGAGGGTGATGTCGATATTGTCGTCGATTACAAAAAGTCCGTCGCTTATACTGTTAAGGATGTACGCGAGTTTGTTTTTTTCGCTACGTAGGGCATCATAGTTTTTTTGCAAAAAGAAGGCGATGTCGTCGATTTCGCGTGTGATTTTTTCAATTTCATCAAAGGACTTTGCGATTGGAGTGTATTCCCCTTGTGAAAGCATACGTAAACTATGCTCGATTGCATTAAAAGGCTCTAAAATCCGATTTGCTACTCCGCGGATTACAAAAAAGCAAATAAGTGAAAGCGCGGCAAGCAAGAATAATAAAAGCGGCAGGGATTGCAATAAATAAGCGTCGATTTGTGCTACGGGAATCGCCACCCTCACAAAAACATGACTCTCGTCAGTAGGCACCTTTAGTGCGTAATATATGAAGTCGGCATTATGCGTGGCAGAATATCTGATATGCACCTCGGGGAAGCCTACATCGGCGGCGATGATTTCCGGGCGAAGCAGTCGGTTTTCTATTGTGGGGATGGCGGGTGGGTGACTGTCTGCGAGTACAGAGCCATCGGCAGAAATCACAGTAATGCGTGTATCTTCTCCTGCATTGACAAACTCAAACAGGTCAACATCGGCATGGAAAAGCCCCGCAGAAATGCGAGTCGTTTCGCGCACCGTGCTTTTTGCGAGACTGATGTTGTTACGGTTTGTGACAAAAATCGAAACTGCCAAAAACCCCAACAACCCGGCGAAGATAATAATTGTCGTATATATAAAAAGTCGCTTTTTCATGTGAGAATATAACCTACCCCTCTAATCGTTTTTATTTCTACGTCGCTGTCCTTTAGTTTTTTGCGCAGTTCCTTTATGTGGATGTCCAGCGTCCTTGTTTCTCCCATAAAATCCTCGCCCCAGATTTCTGAAAAAATCTGCTCGCGTGATTGTACATTTTCTGCATTTTTGCAGAGTAGGGTGAGTAGATTATATTCCTTTAGGGTTGTTTGGATTTGTTTGCCGTTTGCAACGACTTGATGTTTGGCGTTTATGATTTCTATGTCTTTGTATGAGATTTTTTCTAAAGCGGGCGGGAGTTTGCGTAGATTTGCTTTTACACGCGCAACGAGTTCCAGCACGCCGAAGGGTTTTGCGATGTAGTCATCTGCACCCATGTTAAGGCCCTTTACCTTTGAGAGTTCGTCTCCCCTTGCGGATACCATAATCACGGGGATATGTGATGTTTTTTTGCTCTCCTTCAATTTTGAAAGAATCGCAAAACCATCATCGGCACCGGGCAACATCACATCAAGCAAGACGATGTCAGGCTTTTTGCTCTCGAGTGCCTTAAAAAATGCCTTGCCGTCGTCAAAGCACGCGCATACAAAATCATTTTCCAATGTGTACATATATAACTCGCGCAATGACGAGTCATCTTCTACCATGAATATAGTTTGCTTCATAAGCTCATGCCCTCATTTTTTGGATGTGTGCCTGTTATTGCGTATTCTACCCACTCACCGACATTTGTTGCATGGTCGCCGATACGTTCAAAATATTTTGCAATCATAAGAAGGCGCACGACTTGTTTCGCGCCGCCGGATTTTTGTTTCATCTGCTCGATGAGGTCGTTTATCACCGTATCGAACAGCGCGTCTACCTTGTCGTCAATTTCATAAATACTGCGTGCAAGCTCCAGGTCGCGTGTGATATATGCCTGTACGCCGTCCTTTACCATCTGTGTGACGATGATAGCCATTTGGCTGATGTTGTCCAGTCGCTTTGTGTATTTTTCTGTATTAAATTGCATGGCAATCTCGGCGATGTCACGGGCTTGGTCGCCTATGCGCTCCAGGTCTGTAATCACCTTTAATGCCGCAGATACCTCACGAAAATCCGTTGCCATGGGATGCTCCATCACAAGGAGGCGTAGGCATGATTGCTCTATTTCACTTTCGAGCCGGTCTATTTGCTTATCTTCTTCGAATACCTCATGTGCGGCTTCGGCATCACGCTCTGTCAATGCTTTTACGCATTTTTCTATTGCTGTCTCGATACTGCGCCCCATAAGTACAAGTTTGTCAAATATATCTTGTAGCTCACGCTCGTAGTTTGCACGTCTTGGCATAAAATCACCCAAACCTTCCTGTTATATAGTTTTCTGTGCGTTTGTCTGTCGGATTTGTAAATATTTTGTTTGTGTCATCAAACTCCACAACTTCGCCCATAAGAAAAAACGCCGTCTCGTCGGCAATCCGTGTTGCTTGTTGCATATTATGTGTAACGATGACGATGGTGTATTGCTGTTTTAGTTCGTTTACCAAATCCTCTATTGTGCCTGTAGATATAGGGTCAAGCGCGCTGGTCGGCTCATCCATGAGCAGGATTTTTGGCTCGGCGGCAAGGGCGCGTGCTATACAGAGCCGCTGTTGTTGTCCACCCGAGAGTCCCAATGCACTCTTCTTTAAGCGGTCATGCACCTCACCCCACAGTCCCGCTTTGCGTAGCGACCCCTCTACGATGTCGTCCAGCTCATTCTTCTTTTTTATTCCATAAGTACGCGGCGCAAATGCCACATTTTCATAAATCGTCATGGGGAAGGGGTTTGGCTTTTGGAAAACCATACCCACGTTTTTTCGCAATAGCGTCACATCGGTGTTTTTTGCATAAATATCCTCGCCGCCCACGATAATGTCTCCCGTGACACGGCAGTTTTCTATGAGGTCGTTCATACGATTGAAAATTCTGATAAACGTAGATTTTCCACAACCCGACGGCCCGATAAATGCCGTGACACGATGCTCTTTGATTTCCATGCTGATATTCTTTAATGCATGAAAATCGCCGTAGTGCAGGTCGCAACCTTTGACAGATATACCATAGCTATCCATTTGTAAAAACTCCCTTATTTTGTCTTTGCAGTAATCAGCCTTGCTATGACCGCGGAGGCTGTGTTGATTCCGAGTACTATGAGCAGAAGGATGACAGCTGTAGCGTAGGCCTCGTTTGTGTGGTGAGCTTCTGCGGAGAGAGCCCACATGTGTACGGCGAGTGTACGTGCAGATTGTGTAAGTTCTTGTGGGACTTGTGGGATGGTACCTGCTGTGAAAATGAGGGCGGCTGTTTCGCCGACTATGCGGCCTATGGCAAGGATAACACCTGCCAAAATTCCGGGTATGGCGGATGGAAGTACGATACGAAACACAACACGGAGTTTGCCCGCTCCGAGGGCAAATCCACCTTCGCGGTAGCCGCCTTGTACGGATTTTAGGGCTTCTTCTGTGGTGCGTATGACTACGGGCAGTATCATGACGGTAAGTGTGAGTGACCCCGAAATCAGCGACCATCCAAATCCAAAAAATTCTACAAACATAAGCATACCAAAGAGGCCGTAGACCACAGAGGGTATACCCGCGAGCATTTCTGTTGCAGAGCGGATGAGGGTGACAATTTTACTGCCCTTTTTTACATATTCTACTAAGTAAATGCTTGCAAAAATACCGAGAGGCACTGCCATGAGTAGTGTAAGCAAAACAAAAAAAATGGTGGAGATGATGGCAGGGAACATGGAAACATTGTCCGTGGTAAAACGCCGCTCAAAAAGTGTCGGTGTAAGATGCGGAATCCCATTGATAAGTACATGTATGATGATAAACAATAGCGAGATAAGCGTCAACGCCGCAAAGCCCCATGTGAGGCAAAAAAGAAATATGTCTATCGGTTTACGCATTTTCTCGCGACCTCCGTGTAATAAATGTAAAGATTATATTTATGAGCAAAATAAATATGAGCAAGACTATACCCGTAGCGATGAGTGCATGGCGGTGCAGGTCGGTTGCATAGCCCATTTCTATTACAATGTTGGCGGTGAGGGTGCGTGCGCCTCGCAGAATACCCTCCGGCATACGAGGCTGGTTGCCCGCAACCATGACGACGGCCATTGTTTCGCCTACGGCGCGACCGAGTCCGAGTATGACGGAGGCAAAAACACCCGATTTTGCAGCGGGCAGGACAACAAAAAACACACTGCGTGTGTGGCTTGCGCCGAGTGCCAACGCACCCTGATAGTATGACTCCGGCACGGCGCGCAATGCACTTTCGGAGATATTAATGACAACAGGCAAAATCATAATGCCCAAGAGAATCATTGCCGAAAGTATAGAAGCACCCGAGCCGCCCCCTGTGAGATGAAGCGAAATTGTGCGTACAAAAGGCACAATAACAACCATGCCAAAAAAACCATACACAACCGAAGGGATACCTGCCAATAGATTGACGGCGGGTTTTAGAAATGCATACATCCACCTTGGACACATGAATGCAAGAAAAATCGCCGTAAAAATCCCTACAGGCACACCAATCAGTACAGCCCCAGCAGTCATATACAGACTGCCCACAATCATAGGCAAAATTCCAAACGACGGCGGGGTATCCGCTGTTCGCCATGATGTACCCGTCAAAAAATTCCACAATCCTATTTCGCCAATGGCAGGAAGCCCATTGGCGAATAGGAACAGGAAGATAAGCAATAACGCTAAAATCGAAACTGTGGCACATCCCAGAAAAAATATTTCTGCGTATTTTTCCTTAGCTTTCATTTTAGTTCACAGCATTCCAGCGTGTTACGTCACCCACAAAGATTTGGCGGATTGTTTCGCTTGTGATGTTTGATGTTGGGTTGTCATTGTGGACGATTACTGCCAGGCCGTCGTATGCGATTGCTATGGGTACTACACCTTGCTCGATTTCGCTGGGGCGGATGTCGCGGCTACTCATGCCGATATGGGCTGTACCGCTGATTGCGGCATTGATTCCTGCGGAGGTGCCGCCCGCATGTACTTCTACTGTTACATTTGTATGGATGGCTTCGAAGGCTTCTTTCATGCGGAGCATAAGAGGCTCTACAGAGGTGGAGCCTGATACCACCACCGTTCCGCTAAAGTCTCCGCTTGGCTCAAAATCGGGCGCGGTTGTCACAGCTTGCACATAGCCGCGTCCTTCTGCGATGGCTTGGCCTTCTGCCGATAACACGAAGTCAAGAAACTCCTGTGTCGCAGGGTCACGCTCTTCGCGCACTGCAAGATAGAATGTGCGGAAAAGAGGATAACTGCCGTTTTGTACATTTGCGGCGGTGGGTGCTACGCCGTCTACACTGATTGCTGTGACGCTGTCATTCAGAGAGCCGAGAGAAACATATCCGATGGAATATGGATTGCCCGCTACAGAGCCGATGACTACGCTTGTACCCGGCGCGATTTCTGCGTCGAGGGTAGTCATGTCGCGTGAGCTTCCGTCTGCGCCGGAAACAAGAATGCCTAGGATTTCTATAAACGCGCCGCGTGTTCCGCTACCTTCTTCTCGTGAGACCACTACTATTTCGCGCCCCTCATTAAATCCTGACGTGGGTGAAGCCGCTACCTCATCCGCACCACATCCCGTGAGCATGATGAGACCTGCAATAAGTACTAAGATTGCTGTTTTTTTCATTAAAAAACACTCCTTTTTTTTACTTGCTTTCAAAGAGGATTCTATAGGAGCGTTAAATTTGCGGATAGCAAAAAATTGTATGCCTTATGTAAAGTTTATGTAAAGTTTTGTAGCGAAATAAATGCCTGTGTATGCGGGTTTGAGCGGTTATGACCAAAACATCTACGGCGACCTTTAGAGCGACTTCGACGGATGTGAGAGGGTCAACGAGCAATTTTTAGCATTCACCCTCGTAGACTTTTTGTTAAAAGGTTGGGCTGATTCGGTATTGTCAGGTGAGGCACAAAAACAATTCATCGCATTTGTGCATACATTGTCGTATGCGTTTGCATATAGGGACTTTTCGGCGCAGAGTATAGAGCTTGCCCTGATAGCATTTCAGGCAGGTATTGCCGTCGGAGAAAACATGCCGGAAGGCACAAAATACTACGAATAAAAAAGTTGTAAAATTAGCAAAGTTCTACAGAAATCAGCTCTGCATCTGTATGGATTTCCATGAAGCGGATTATTTCTTCCATGGAGTCTCGAGCGTGGGATGCATCGCCCGCGACCACGGCTACGCCGATGGTTAGGGTTTTGTGGTTGTCCTGCGTACCGACCTCGGAGATGGACACGTTAAACTTGTGCCGCGTTTTTTCTATCAGACTACGGCGGATTTTACGCTTGTACTTTAGCGAATCCGAATGGGAAATGTGGAAAGTGAGCTTTGCAGATATAGTGTACATAAGTGACCCCCTAGCGGTTCAAGCCAAAACATCTACTATAGCGAGTTTACTTAAAAACAGTCGAAAGCTAGGCAGAAAATCGGCGGCTTCAAGCCGTTTTCTGATGAAGCTTGAGACGATTTTTAAGTTAACTCGCTATATGTGTGTGTTGAAGAAGTTGCAACCATTCAATTTCGGTCATTGTAGGTGAATTGACTTGCACCGTCAATGTACGATTCACGCAAATTAAAATTAGTTTGCAACTTGTCAACCGGCTATGGTTAGATTAAACTTGAAAAGTCGAAATTCATAAAAAAGGGGAGTTTTTTATGTCAATTTTTATTATTTTAATCTTTGTGCTTGCAGGTGCTGCAATACAAATGCCGAGCTTGACCTTGAGTAGCTATAATCCGTCGGATACTGTTTCGTCGGAGTCATATATTCCTTTTGTTTCCCACTACATTGGATTTGGTTTTGATGATTTTAGGTATGAAAATTTTCCGCCGGAATTTTTTGAAGATAATTATATTGTGCTTTTTTCCTTTGCCCAGCCTACAACAGAACTTGGTGTTGTTGTAGACAGGGTCGAAGCATCCGGGGATATTGTTCTGCGGAGGAGACCTTTTGGTGTGGCAGGTGATGCAATATCAAGTTGGATGATTATTATTGAGCTATGTAACAGCTTTGCACCGGATGAATTTAATGTGACCTGGTGGGAAAACACACCCGTGCATGTGTACAGAGGAAATTCTGCCGAATACGTGACATCACGGAGGCAGGTGAGTGAAAAATTGGCGGATAGAGTCCGGGCTCCGATAATGGAAAATGTGCGTTATATTAATAATCGAGGGGCATCGGGTTCTCCGATTTTTATACTTACAGAGGATGACGAATTGTGGACTCATATAGGTTGCAGGATTACATCTGTTGAAAGCGAGTATTTTCCGTGGCTACGTGATTATTCTATAATCCCCGGCACAAGCGAATTGATTATGGAAGATGTGGCCGGTTTTCATTCTATGAGTTTTGATAGGTTTGTTATCAAAAACGATAATTCTCTGTGGTGGTTGCAATCGTATTTAATGCCCTTTGATGGAATCATTCATATGATGGATAATGTTGCGCGAGTGAGTTCCTTCCAAAGCTCACATGCAATCCTGACACTCGATGGTAGATTGTATACTTGGAATCACGCTACAAGTGAGCCCGTTTTCTTTATGGAAAATGTGCAGGATTTTTCAATGCAACATACACGGCTTTCTGCCATACACACAAAAGACGGTGGGTTTTATAGGGTGTATCAAGGCGAGGCTATTCGAGTTCTGGAAAACATAAGCAGGTATTATACCCGCGATTTTACCGTTGCCTTAACCCATGACGGCACACTTTATTCAATCCGTTCGGGCGAAGCCACTCGTTTGCTGGAAAACGTGCGCGAAACGCGCATCAACAGAAGTGCTGTTTTCGCCATAACCTATGACAACACCCTTTGGGGCTATGGCAGAAGCAATGAATATTGGTTTGGCCCCGACAACCCAAGGCTGGAAACACCGCAAATCTTAATGGAAAATGTCGATAGGCTCAGTGGCGGAATGTCGGTCATTGACACTGATGGCGCATTATGGATGTGGGGTCGTAATGCACCGCCGCTTGTGGGGCTGGATGCACAGAATCCTTCTCGTATTATGGATAATGTGGATAGTGTTATAACATCGGGCGAACGTGCCGCGTATATAATGACAAACTGTGGCGACCTATGGGGCTTTGGTGTGGTGGTTGCGCGTATGATATATGCCAACCCTAACGTTATACAAGAATATCCCATGCACATATCCTCTTCACGAGGGCGCGCCATGCAAGAACCTCTGCACCTGCTTAATAATGTGCAATCCTTTGTAGACGGCGTAGGATTTCGGGCTATGGCAATAGACGACGACAATGTGCTGTGGGTATGGGGCTTTCCCAACAACAGCACAATTGGCGAGGTTGTAACCGGTCCGTTCCATCCGGTGCGTGTAATGGAGGATGTGGCCTATGTAACAACCGGTTTTGTTATAACAACCGGAGGGGATTTGTGGGAGTTCGCTTAATTCGCCTTATCAAAAACAATCCTTTCGCTATTAAACAGCCGTGCTATCAAAAATGTAATAAGTGTAGCGATTATAAGGTTTGTTGCTACGGCGGCGATGATGTTTAATACATTTACATCAAAGCTAAAAATGGCGGCTATACTAAGAGAGCTGTTAAGCACGGGAATCAAAAAGAATCTGATTTCGTCGGGGACACCGCCAAAGAACATCCCGCCCAAGGCGACCAGCATTACTACAATCATGATGGGCATGGAGTATCCTGTGGCTTCTTTTACGGATTTTGCGTAAGCAGAAAGCAGGGAAAGTACCGACACAAATACAAGTGTGGTAGATAGCGTAACAAGCAGCAGGAGCAAAATATCTGCGATGGTATAAAATTCAAAAATATTGCTTCCATATCCCATTCCCATCATGCTTGGCATCCCAAAGAGTGCGCCAAACATGCTGACCACACCGCTCATTAGGGCAAAGACAGAGATTCCCAGTATTTTGCCAAGAGCAATGTCCCTGCGTCTGGCGGGTGTGACAAGTATGCTGCCGAGTGTGCCTCGTTCTTTTTCGCCTGCGATGGACTCGGGAGCGAGTGCTTGCGCTCCCGTAAATATCATTAGTATAAAGAGCATGGGTACGATGATTCCTATTATCATGCCAAACATATCTGCTTCGGTGGCTAGGTTAAAGCCGCCGCAAGGTGTATCCTCTGTTGGTTTGTTTATTGTGAAGCGATGAGTGAGTTCGTGATGATAATTGTTTAAAATTGCTGTCACAATGTTGTTTGCCTCGTTAGACTCTGTGCGTGTGAAATTATGCCATATCTCGATATTGGGCGCGGGGTAGGTAGCCGTTTGCGTGTCAAAAACAGCCACACGCTCGTCAAAATCAGCAGGAAATATAATAAGCAAATCTGTCTCCCTGTAGGCTATACGCTGTTTTACTTCTGCTACCTGCGCATAAGAAATATCGTGGATGTCCATGTCGGACAGTAGCCCTGTGATAGAGTTTGGCATATTTACCGCGTGGATTTGGTAGATATAATCCTCTTCTACAGAAAACAAATCCCCAAATACATTACCCATAAACCAATACATAACAAACATAATCAGACCCGGCAAAAGCACCGTTGTAAAAAACAAATTTTTGTCACTAAAAATGCGTCTGCATTCTTTTTTCATTACAGTCAGTACATTACTTCTCATTTATATGGCCTCCCTTGTCGTTTGTGCATATAGGTCAAAAAATACTTGCTCCAGTGTTTTTTCGGCTGTGACGGTTGTTATGGTGTCGCAGATTACCATCTTGCCGCCTATGATTATGCCCACGCGGTCACAGAGGTTTTCCAAAAGTCCAAAGATATGCGAGGAGAGGATTATATTTTTGCCTTCCTTTTTAAGCCGCACAAGAAAATCCACTACCACCTTAGAGGTGATAACGTCCAATCCGTTGGTCGGCTCATCAAAGATAATAATACCGGGGTCATGCACAATGGAAATCGCAAGAGATGCCTTTTGTTTCATACCCTGTGAAAGATTAGCTACCTTTACCTCGGCAAAATCGTTGATTCCGAATGTGTCAAAAAGCTCTTCTTTGCGTGCCGCCATAGTAGACTTAGAAAGCCCGTGCAAATCGGCAAAGTACTCAAAAAGATAGTTAGGTGTAAAAAAATCATCCAGCTTTAACTCATTAGTAAGAAACCCAATACGCCGACGTACCTCCCTCGGGTCTTTTTTTATGCTAAAGCCGTCCACTATGGCATCGCCCGATACAGGGCTAATCAGTGTAGCAATCATACGCATGATTGTTGTCTTTCCGGCACCATTAGGCCCCAGCAGACCAAAGACCTCACCCTCGTATGATTTAAAGCTCACGTCGTCCACCGCTGTCAGTATTGGCTTGTCCAGCCGCTT
>JGI24703J35330_11748283_pt1 | contig 13053 bp, 11 predicted proteins | sample TergutNt197P1_FD_35330 | JGI IMG/M metagenome (IMG submission 35330) | reverse complement strand
TCTTGTGGGAATTCTGGTGAAATTGGCACGTAAGCTGCACCAGCCTTCATCACACCTAAGATACTGATGATCATCCATTCACTACGATCTAACAATAACCCCACTTTATCTTCTGGTTGAATGTCATAGGCTTCGATTAAGTAGTGTGCCAACTGGTTTGCTTTGGCGTTTAATTCTCCATAAGTTAAAATAACGTCATTGTACACCAAGGCTGGGCTATTTGGTACCCGCTCTACTTGGGCTTCAAACAAATCTACGATCGTCTGCTCTTTTGGATAGGGTGTATAGTCTGGCTGATAATCATTGATTAAATAGTTGTATTCCTCGTGGTCCAGAAGAGTGATGTCCTTAATTAACTTTGTCTCTGACTCCACGAATTGACTTAAGATTCGCTCCATTTTTTCGTGCATATCTACAATGGTCTTTTCATCAAAAAGGGATGGCAAAAATTCATAATCCAAGTATAAAACATCTTCCCCCACTTCAATCTCTTCCTGTAAATGGGTTTCCTCCTTGACATGTACGGTTAAAGGCCTTGGGGATTCTTTCGGCATGATCCAGCCCCCATCTGGCATCACAGAGGTGTACCTCTCCATAAACTGATCGTTCACTTGAACTGAAATGGCAAGATCATCTAATCCTGAAGCTCCTCTTGTACATTCGATCAAATCACTATGAGAGATTTTATAATGCCTCATTAGTTGAGATAATTCTGACTTCATATACTCCATATATTCTAAGACAGTTAAATCACCATCTACATCTATAATTAGTGGCAATGTACGAGCAAATGTTGATAAAACTCCTCTTTTTCGACGATTACTTCTCGCATGAATGATCGTATTCATTCCTACTGATGTTCTGTTTGTCTTTTTTGATTTGTAAATAAGCAACAGTGCACTTAACAATTGGGTCATCGATAAGTTATGTTTTTTACAAAATAAAACGAGCCTTTGAGTCAATTCTTCCTCTACTTTTACAACGTAGTTGGATGTTTTCAGTTGATCAGCTTTAAGCATTCTTACTTCTGTTAATGCACTACCATTATATTTCTCTACTTTCTCTTTCCAAAATTCCTTATGCCTTTCACTTCTAGAGCTAGCGTAATATGCTTTTTCTTCCTCTACACACTCATCTAGTGTTAGCTGTGGTTTTTGGCATTGACCAGTGGTAATCAAATCGTACATTCCATCCACAAAAAGATGAGCACCGATACCATCTACAATAATATGGTTAGCAAAAAAACAGGCATGAACGTCGCCATCACTAGATTCACAAACACTTACATTGTACAAATAATCGTCCCATTTGAAATAGTTAAGACTAGCCTTATGATCAACCCATTTTTTAACTTCTTCGATACTACCAGATTCAAATAAGATAGGAGCTACCTCGTCAACATAATACCTCTGAATCTCTTCTTTTTCTTTTCGTAATTTCATACGAAAACATTCGTGGGTATTCATGAACTTCTCTACAAGTTCAATGGCCTTATCTACTTCTCGCTTTCCTAGATTTAAATGCACACTCACCGTGGTTGCACCGCTACCTGGATAGAAATATTCGATCATTAATATCTCTTTTTGCGCTTCTGATAAACTTGACATTTAATTTTCCTCCATACTTAAGTACTCTACTATCCCCTCCCCTATTTTCTTGTAGCACCTTAAAGCATTGCTTTTTTTCAAAGTGTAACCAATATCAATTAGTTTTTAACACGCTAATAAAATTTGATTTTCATACCTAGGCTAATTCACATTTCCTAAGAATTTATCACTTAAGCGATCATATTTTGAAATAAGCGTTCTAAATCGCTCATCTCAAAATACTTTACCATATTTTCAGACGATACAAAAGAAAAAGTTTCAATTTTTTGCAAAAAATTTCAATAAAAATAAATCCATCTCTTTTATACCCCCCCCCAATAAAATAAAAGCGCATTATTTTCTACATTATGCGAGAAAAAACAGCGATGTTTCCATCCCTTTTTTACTTAACCGCCCAGTTTGAAATTGAATCCGTGAATAGCACATCCAAAATGGATAGATTCACTCAAATAAATTCATCTATTATCCTCTTCATGTATATTTTTCTCGGATCCATTTCAAAAGCACGCCATTTACAAAATAGCGTGCTTCTATATTTATTTTCTATTTCTGGCTTACTTCTCTTGGTGTAGTTTCTATTCACAACTGAATCTAGGAAACCAGCACAAATGTACAGTGCATTACTCAGAAACGATTGGTCCGCCATTCATAATCATTGCAAATATTGAATGTAAATTCTTTATCATCACCCATTCTCCTTCATCGTAAAGCAATACTTGCTATCGTTGATAACTTTTCTCGACGATCATTTTAACATAACCTCAACATAATAGCTATCTTTTAATCAATTAATAAAGCCTGCTTTTTTCAATTCATCTGTCGCCTTATCTAGATTAGCGTCGTTAACTAGGATAATTGGTCCGGTACAGCCCATTCCACTCTCCGCATAAATACCAAGTTTCCATAGTACTTGCACGCCATCTTCTAAGTCCATGATTTCAATCCCAGAAATATCGGCCGTTACAATCTCCTTTGGAGGTGCAACTACTGCTTCTTCTGCTGGGGCTACTTTCTTATCGGCTGCTTTTCGGTCTGCTAATAATTTTGGAAGGCCAGCCTTATTAACCAACCCGAATTCAGCTTTTGCTACATCAAATAACTTTCCTTTTGCAAGGTCTGCTGCATATTGCAAGGCTCCTGAAATAACAGGTGCTCCTGATGCACGAGATAAGATTAGTACCATTTGGTCGTAACCTTCTCCAATTCCAGGTCCGTACCCATATCCAGATGCTTCATAGCTTCCACCAGTAGTGTACGACGACAACATCTTCATGAGAATGTTTCCTGATAACGGGTCACATACCATAATGTCCGCTGAACCTTGTAAGGCATCGTTTCCACGCATGACACAACCACCATCAGAACGTCCTGATTCAGCAAATTCAATGTCATAGCCATTTTCTTTCAACTCTTTTAACGCTTTTTCTGCTTGGCGAGCACCATCAACGTTTAAAATACCAACGGTTGGATTTTTAATGCCGCTAGCCTTTGCTGCAATGACGCCGTAAATGGCGTTTTTAATCATTCCTTCAATGCGATCTGCACTAGACGTTCCCGTTGTTGTTGCAATGAACATTTCGCGCCCTTTAGCTGGTGTTACCACACGACCTACCGTTGATACACCAATTGGGAATGGGAAATGCATGGTCACAGCACCGTCAACTTGCTTTGACTTAAGAAGTTCTTCCATTTTTGCATGGCCTTCCTCTTCTGTCGTTGCTTTAATAGTGGTGACACCTTCAGCCTCAAGAGTTCCAATGTAATAAACATCTACACCCTTTTTAGCTGCTAAAATCGCACCTTCCATAGAATTTTCTTCCCCTAGCTCACTACCAATTCCAGTTAAGGCGATCTTTGGGCGAGATCCAAAGCTTCCAGTCTCTAGTCCATGGGCCATTTCCATAAAGGTTGAAGCAATGATGTTTTCAATTTCTTTTGCCATGTAACTCCACCTCTTTTATTCAGTAACGAGGGACTGTGCAAACTCTTTCATTGCCTTAGCAATCAGCCCTTTTACCTCTTCTTCTGAAACGCCACTTGAACTTGTCGCTCCTGTGTTTGCTTGGATCACGAAAGACACACCGTCAAATTGATTGGTCATACGCCCTAGGAATAAGCTTCCTTTTCCAATGATCATCGCATTCTTAATCTTTCCTGCTTTAATGTCTTCACAACCAGGTCCAATGTAAGGAACGCCTGAAGGAATATGTCCTTGGGTTGGCGCATATCCAGTTAAACCATGTTTCTCAATGAAAGCTGGTAAATCTTTTGGTGTCATTTCGCCACGCTTTGCTGCTAATGCACCAATCATTTTAAAGTTAGATAATGGAACGTTTCCTGCTCCAGCTGGGACAGTAATGTCTGGGTTTTGCATTTCAGGTGAGTACTTATCAATGTCTGCGACCTTCATTCCCATCCGATCTAAAGAGGCAGTCACAAGTGCTGCCGTTACAGCCTGTGGTGAAGAACCAGTACCGATGGTATGACGACCGATCATTTCTAGGTTTATTTCTGGGCTTACACCGTCGTTTTCAGTAACAACGATCGCTAGTCCACCTAAGCAGTCCTCAAGAATTGGCATCTCTTTTTTCAAGTGATCTTTTCCGTTCATCCCAAGCTTAGCTGTACTTCCACCAGAGGTTACGATAACCGTTTTGTATGCACCAGACTTAACTAATGCTGCTGCTTTTACAAGGGCATGAACTGGTGCCGCACAGAATCCGCGGGTATCTGAACCAGTCGCATTTACAAATCCTGCTGTCTCTGCTGCTGCTTTAGCGAAGTTACCTCCACCACGCTGGTTCATGTCTCCACACGCTTCTTCTGAACAGTCAATGACGTAATCTACGTCTTCTTTAGCGATTCCTGCGTTTCTCACCGCGTAAAGTAGTGCTAAAACACTTGATGCTTTACTCATCAAGTTTTCATGCATCACGTGAGCGTTTAAGTTAACGTCGATGTCGTGAGCGCGTTTCACCGCACCAATTAAAACATCGCCTTGGTATAAACCTTCTCCGTGCTCGTTGTTAACAATGTTTTCAATCTCGCTCATTTCAGCACCTTCTGAAACCATTGCTACGATGTCTTCTGAAATAATTGGGTTACTAGCAAAGGCATCTTTGTACTTAGCAACAAAGCCTTTGTCTAGTTTCACAACTTCAAACATATCACAGGCGTCTACTAAAAGTAAAAATTCTTCTTGCGGCATGATCTCTCCAAACTTACCGAAACGATCTGCACTCTTATCTACTTTTTCGTACCAAGGAAGCTCAATCTTTCCTAGGTCTTCGTTGTTGATATTTCCAATGTAAGCTTGATTAGCTGCATAGCCAACGACATCTTCAAATTTTCTCAAATTCTTAGGAACTTCTTTTAAATATTCTGAATCTGGATTAACGACCATTTCTGTTGTTTGAGTCGTTCCATTATGTAACACCATATCTGGAGTATGTACAAGAATGTAGCTACTCCCTTTAATTACACTATTCACTATGGCACACCTGCCCTCATATCTATTTTTTATAGAAAATGCTGTAAAATAACACATGTATTCTACAGCATTTCTATCAATTAAAACTTAACGTGTTCGCTACGAATTGCAGTCATTTCTTCTACGATTTCATCGATATCTAATACCATTTCCATCATAGAAACTTGCTCTTCGTAAATCTCTTCGTCAAACTCTGCTTTCACATCTTCTTCACATACGTGATATACTGGAAGTCCCAACGAGACTCCTGTCAATGGACCTGCAAAAGTCGGGTCACCTGCTGTTACTGTTTCTGCTGCAAGGCCTGATGCCTCACCTTCAGCTGCACCAAGAAGAACTACTAAGTTCTCTCCTCCATGCTCTTCAGCAAATTCCTTAATACGCTTTTGGTTTTCTAGATCCATTGTACCTGCCGCCGTTCAGACGAAACATTCCGTTGAGGACATGATAACTTCTGCACCTGCAGATTTCGCACATTCTTCGATTGCTGGACCAGGAATTCCATCGCGGTCTCCAACAATAATAACTTTTTTGCCTTTTAAGATAGCCATAATTTCACCTCCTTTATCGAGATATTATAAACTTTCACCTCATTCTTGTAAGTAAGGTAGTCACTTTGATGGATTAGCTCATTTTGAATGAAAATATGTATTCTGAGCTAATTTTACTTACAAAACTAGATGTACTTCTTGATCATTGCTTCAACGTTTTCTGGTGTTGCATCGTCTTTTACAAGCTCTTCAATTTTCTCTCCATCCTTGTAAACGGCAATAACTGGTAATCCTAAGATTTTTTGGCTAATTGCTAAACGACGTGCTTTTGTCGTGTTTAACTTAGCAAATGTCAACTGCTCACCGTACTTCTCTTCTAAAGCAACGATATGTGGGTATAAAGCGTCACAAGGTCCACATCCATCACCGTAGTAATCCATTAAAATGTATCCTTCACCTTGTAATACTAACTCTTCGAAATCTGCTTTTGTAACTTCTAACATAAACATCTACCTCCTAGTACACCTAAACGGTGATTGTTTGAATTTAAAATCAAAGGTTTTGATTTTAAATAATTACCTCAGCAAGCGGTAGCACTCTGTCTAAGAAACTTTTACAAGTTTCTCAGTGGGAACTAATCATTCGATTTCTCTCATGAAGTTCCTGTTGTATACAGTCTACCTAAAGTTCGTACACTCACTAAGGTAGGCTAGCATAAAACCCAGCATTTGTAAGACTATATCCAGCTAAAGCTAAACTTCTCATTTTAATGAGTTAGTTCAACTTATACTCCCGAGTAAAAGCTCGAAGTCTTAAGGGCGCGCGCTAAAATTATTTTATAAACTTACACCTAAGTATTTTTCAACTTGGTGAGCCGCAATCGCGCCGTCAGCAGCTGCCGTAACAACTTGTCTAAACGACTTCACACGGATGTCTCCTGCTGCAAAAACACCTGGAATGTTTGTTTCCATGTCATCGTTGGTTTTAATGTAACCCCAATCCATGTCAACCATACCTTCAAATAAGGCAGAGTTTGGTAAAGTTCCAATGAATCCGAAGACTCCGAACATGCCATCTTCTTCGTCTGCTTCAACTAATCGCGTTTCACCGGTCTTCACGTTCTTAACCGTCATACTAGAAAGGATTCCATCACCGTGTAGTTCCTCTACGACAGTATCCCAGAAAAATTCAACTTTATCGTTAGCAAATGCTTTTTCCTGAATGGATCTAGCTGCACGCAGCTCGTCTCTTCTGTGAATGATCGTTACTTTTCGAGCAAACTTACTTAGATATAATGCTTCTTCAACGGCAGAGTCCCCTCCGCCAACAACGAACACTTCAAAATCTTCGAAGAAATTAGCGTCACAGGTTGCACAGTAAGAAACACCTTTTCCGACGAACATGCCTTCGTTTTTACAACCGATTTGCCTTGGGAATGCCCCTGTTGCAATAATAATGGTTTTACCAAGGTACTCACCTTTAGATCCAACAACCTTCTTTACATCGCCCTCTAGTTCAACGCTTTTGATCACGTCACTAGCACGTTCTACACCAAATTTCTCACATTGGGCAGTCATACGAGCAATTAAAGCTGGGCCACTTTCACCTTCTGGCACTTGACCTGGGTAATTTTCAATGTCGTCTGTGATAGCGATTTGTCCACCATCGTTACCCTTTTCAATGATCAAGGTAGACAGACGACCTCTTCCTGCGTACAAGCCAGCTGATAAACCAGCTGGACCTGCACCAAGAATAAGAACATCATAAACTTTACTCATGATTCTCACACCTTACGTTAGGGATTTATTCAAATACAGTTTGACCAGTTACTTCGGTCTGTAATGCTTCTAGACAATTCTCAACAAGTTGTCTTCTTAACGCTTTTTCTTCATTTGCTGGTAGCGATGGATTTCCAAATGGGAACGGAATCGCAACCGTTGGAACGATTCTATTTGCTCCAACCGTTAATGAAATTGGCGTTACTGTACAGGCGTGAACCACTGTGATTCCTGCACGTTCTACTTCTTTTACAAGCGTTGCACCGCAACGCGTACAGGTACCTCAGGTGGAAGTTAAGATAACAGCTGTTACGCCATCGTTTACTAACTTCTGGGCAAATTCTGCAGCGAAAGCTTTAGATGAAGCTACCGCTGTTCCGTTACCAACGGTTGAGTAGAATAAGTGATGTAACTTTCCAATTTTCCCTTCAGTTTCCATTTCACGTAGGACATCAACTGGAATAACACGGTCCGAATCTTCATTACAGTATACTGGATCAAATCCACCGTGAGCTGTTTCCCACTCACCATCAACTAAATCGTTAACACCTGTGATATCGTACTCACCGTACTTAGATGCATTTGAAGACTCAATGTGATCTGGGTTTCCAGCAGGTACAACTCCACCAGACGTTACAATGGCAATCGTTGCTTTTGAAATATCTGTGATAGCAGGCATTGGCTCTACGTTATCAAAGCTTGGCATTGGGTATTCCGTCGTAAACGGCTTATCGTTTAATTTCTTAATTAACATGTTAACTGCACGACGAGATCCACGCTCGGTATCAAAGAAGTTTTTACGCTGACCATTTGGTAGGTAACCTTCCTCAACAGAAGCTCCGATTTCCTCTCCTCTAGCTAGCTTAAGGGATAAAGCTGCCATGGTAGGAACTGCTTTACGCATCCCAGCAGCACTGTTTTTCGTTGCGACGATGTAAACGTCTTGCTTATACATGTCAGCCCCTGGGTTTTCTTCGTACATCCCCGTTAATACTGGGATGTTTAACTCTTCTTGGACAAGCTTTGCAATGGTACCACATGCTACACCGTAACGACCAGCGTTGAAGGCAGGTCCAGCGATGAACACATCTGGATTTTGCTCCTTAACCATAGCAAGGATTTCTTCTTTTGCTTTTTCAAGGTTCTCGTTGAAGTAAGAGTCACCACAAATAATCGTGGCTGTAATTTCCGCTTCATCTCCAAAAGCTTGCTGGAAAGCAAGTCCTGGTCCCACAGCTCCTGAGCGAATCTCAGCAGGATGATCTGCCATTTCTTCTCCACCAATTTGAGCGAAGAATTGGTTAATATAATGTACAACTTTAATTTTACTCATATCAGATTTCCTCCTTCCTTATCGTGCACTCATTTTATTGAATCCAAGCTCGTTTGTTGCGCCTGTAATCGCCTGGATTTCTACTTCGATTGATCCATCTGGACGTAAACTGTTCTCGTTTCCACCAGCGATCTTCGTTGTGTAGTCTAACATGCCGATTACTTTATCAAGCTTTGGAAGTACGATCACTTCGTTAGCATTTCCACCTGTTACTACCGCGTCTGCGGCTGCATCAGCATCTGCTAACGACTGAGACTTTCCATCACGTCCCGCATACTCATCGGTAATAATAACCGTTTTGATGCCTTTTCCTTCAATCTTCTTACAGTTCATAATAAGGTCAGTATCTGGATTACCGAATCCTTCCTGAGAAACGATGGCTCCATCTAATTCTAACATTTCACACATTTTAGCAGTCCAATCAGAAGAACGGATCTTATCTGCAAGGTAAACGTTCTCGTTCGTAATGATCACACCAACAAAGTTTAACGTCTTTCCGTGCTCTTCGAACAGGTCTTCGATCACTGGGTTGTTCATGTGGTGGTAAGTCGTGTTTTTATCACATGCTGATACACAGTTACCAGAAACGATAGCTCCATCAAAGATTTCCGTTGGATTCATGATCGTCGATAAGGTTTGCTTGGCATCTACGCCGTAAACGTAAGTATCATGTAACAATCCTTGTGTTTGTAGCATGTAAACGTAAGCAACACGTGGCAGATCTGGATAGGTTTCTAAACCTTTTTTAAATGGTAATGTTTCGTATACTTTGGTCTCGTCTGGCGTTAATTCACGAGCTAGCTCGCCTAAGTAGTTAGCTACCCTAAATCCAGCTAGACGCACAGCTTTTTCGTAGTCATGAGGCTTAATGTCCGCGATTGGCTCACAAAGTAGTACTAAGTTGTTTAACTTAGAAAACGGCGTATAGTCTGCACCAGGTCCAGTCATGTCAACGATCCCTTCCTGGAATCCAACAATCTTACCAGCAGTGACAACGGCCATTCCTTTCAACGCATGAGTTTTTCCACTTCCAACAACGTCTACTTTAGAGATAACGCCTGGGAAGATTCCACCTTCACCCTCTACTTTAACACGTGGTTCGATAACGTCTTTTACTGGTGTAATACGAACGCTCTCACCTGGTTTAGCAATATCTAAGCTTGCTGACTTCAATTTCTCATCTTCTAAGATGATGGCTTTAACCGCCTCTTCTGAAACGTAAAGAACGCCATTCTCAACTTTTGACTCAGCTGCGAATTGGATATCTTTAATGTGAATATGACCCATTTCTAATTTCATTAAAAAGCCTCCTTTTATATAAGTGTACTTCTTTATGCTAACGCTCGTGCGATCGCATTTTCGATAAGCGAACAATCAACGTACTGGAAGTCGATTAAAATCTCTTTCTCATAACGCCTCCTAGTAAGAACAAACTTCTTACATACTTGAATGCTTTCTTCAATGATTTTCACCGACTGAAGATCCAAGCTTCGCTTATCTTTTGATAACATAATGGACTTATAAGGCGTTTCATTTGGTTTGATACTCCCTGCCATCGGGTGCGTTAGTAACGTATGACCTGCGTGAATGAGATCCCTTGCAAAACACAGGACTTCCACGTCACTCTTTTCTTGATAATCCACTTCATGCTCCTCTTTAAAAAGATCATGCACCTTAGGATTGTTTGTTACAACGATAAAATCTGACTTTACAACCATCACCACCCTTTAGAGAACCTAATGTTCGAGTTTCTTACGCAAAATAAAAACGGAACATAACAACATTAGCATACACCGATGCTAACATCTTCTGTTCCGCCCTGTCCTTTGCATTTGCAACATTCAGAGTGTAGTCCGTTTCCCAATCCTGGTACCTGAGAGTTTCACTTCAACTGCTAGCTGAAGCTTGCCCCTTCGGTGGTCACTTAAGACACTCTCCCGGGAAATATCAACCCACTATATTGTATTTATGTCTCTATGATAATCTATTTTTATAACAAATGCAAGCATTTCCTTGCATTAATGTGAATAATATTTTGGTTATTTTTTATTAGAAAGAGTAATACTGCGAAAATCGAACTTTTTTGCCCTTTTTTTTCTTTTTGATGACCATTTTGAGAGGGATTGGTGTTGAAGAAATTTAGCGAAATTTGGGTTAGGTTGTACCGGATTGAGCAGTGGTGGTGATTTTCACCAAAAGTAGCTTTATTTAATGTGATCTGGGTAAAATTTCCCCAAATGTGCCCCTATAAGGAGCTATCTGGGGACTTTTTTCACCAAAATCGACTTACTTAACCTCTATGGTATGTAATACATAAATAAAAATATATTAAAAGCGATGCAGGATTAAAGTCCGTGCATCGCTTTCAAAGTGTCTACCCTGCTTGTGTCCATCTCGCTTTATCCAATATTTTTTTTACAATTGACACAAAATTAGTGTCAACAGTATAAAAATATGTGTTATCATCACTTAAAACAAGTATTTGCTACAAAAATTTTGAGGTGGTTCAAATGAAAGTAAAAAATGATATCATTAAAATTGCTATTTGCGAAGACAATCAACACGATAAGGAAAATGCCCTCACAAGACTACGAAAGTCATTAAAATCAACTGGAACATTACCAGGTGAATTCGATATATACACATTTAATAACGGCGAAAGCTTGATCAAAAGTGGAATGAATTTTGATTTAATCTTACAAGATATAGACTTAGGTGATGGTATGAACGGCATTGATGTAGGACACCAAATCAAAGTATCACATCCCACATGCTTAATTATCTTTCTAACTCATCACGACGATTTAAGAGATTGCGGTTATGATGTAGGGAATTTTTGGTACTTAGAAAAATCTGCTCCTGAAGAATCTTTTCAGCGAGCAATTAACAGAGCTATTGCACACATCAAGGACGTAGAGTGGATCACATTTAATATTATTAACGAATATGATGAAAAGGAAGAAAAGTCATTCCGAACAAATGAAATTATTTACATCGAATCACAAGGTGGAAAAAGCTATATCAAAATAGGTGATGACCTTTTAACCACCACCTATTCACTTAAAAGGTGGATTGAAATGCTACCATCAGATAAGTTCATGCAGTGTCACCGATCTTTCATTGTGAATCTCGATTACGCCAAACCTATTATTGGACTAGATCTTGTATATAATTTAATCCTCAAAAATGGTGATGCCATCTCTGTTTCTAAAGTTAATATCAAACAACTCAACAAAAAATTACACAGTCGAGTAAGACGGAGAGGGCGAATGTAATTATGCTAGCTATCCATTTTATCGTTATACTTCTACAAATCTATTTATTCGTCTTTCATGCATTCCAGCCTACTATAAAAAGAAAGGTTTGGAAGATAAGCATCAGCTTTGTTGCACTTCTCATCGCTGTTGATCTTTGGCGCTATCATTACTTTGGTTACCATACGATCAATCAAGGAGATACATGGCTCTACATTTTCCTCACTGCAATTGTAGGTGCCTATATAACTAAGTCTCGAAAAGGTGCCATTACTTTTGTTGCTATTTACTTTCTAAATGCCCTTATCAGCATGATTACAGCAGTCATCCTATTTAGCTTCCTCTCGATAGACATAGAAGTTGCTCTAAGAAATCCTCTTTTAAGTATCGTGGGTCAAACATCAGGATTTTTCTTTTCTTTACCCCTAGTGCTATTTATGAAAGTCGTCAACATCAAAGCTTACTTCCACTTAATAAGTAAAAGAGAATTAATATTTTGGGCAATCGGCACAATAATGTTTAGCTATTATATTTTTAATTTTCTCATTATGTGGATCAACTATCACCAAACCCTTCGAGGACAGGCTTTTGGTTTAGCCGGTGTTGTCGGTGGAGGGTTTGGTGCTGTTGGTGGATTAGCATATATGATTAAAAGCTCTGAGGCAAAAATAGTTGAGAAAAAGAACATGGCACAAAGTATTACGATTGCACAACAATTAGATCATTATAAATTAGTTCAAAAAAAGGATGAAGAAACACGAAATTTTAGACACGATATTAAAATGCAGCTTTTGGCAGTGCAAGGAGCTATAACGACTGATAAGATTCAAGAAGCCTCCGAACAAGTGTCAAATTTGATAGGAGGGCTACAGGATATACGTAGCCGTGCTGGTACAACAACTGGATCAGATTCAATCAATGCAAATTTATATTTCTTAAAAAGAGAGTATCCAACGGTCAAGTGTGAGTGGGAAGGTCAAATCCCTCCAAATATTATCATGAGATAGGCAATTGCGAAATTGCGAAAGCCCTGATGTTACGTACTTTTTAAATGATGAAAAGTAAAAACTCCTCACCAGAATGTGGTATAATTGAGTTAC
>JGI24703J35330_11748284_pt1 | contig 13078 bp, 9 predicted proteins | sample TergutNt197P1_FD_35330 | JGI IMG/M metagenome (IMG submission 35330) | reverse complement strand
CCAGCCACAACTATAAGTGAATAATCTACTGCAGCCTCTCTCAAATGGCTTTCTATATCACCATAAACTTGGCTACGAAAAATATTTATATCATATTCGCCCAGCTGAAAAACCTCGATAATATTATCCAAGGCATCTTTAAATTGTCTACCACCAGAGGTTGGGTTATATATAAGTTTTAGCTTTTTAATAGTTTCACATCCTCAATTATAAAATTTGTTTGTGCGCAACCTTAGTTTTTACAACAAAAAACCCCCATAAAGGGGGAAATTCGTCATAATTTAAAATATGGGCTTTTATTATGGGAACAATAGGGCTCGAACCTATGACCCCCTGCTTGTAAGGCAGATGCTCTCCCAGCTGAGCTATGCTCCCGCATATGAAAAGCCAAAATAAATTAAACGACCCAGAAGGGACTCGAACCCACGACCTCCAGCGTGACAGGCTGGCGTTCTAACCAACTGAACTACTGGGCCAAATGATGATGGCGATGCTGGATTGCTTATCAACCAACCGACTATTTAAGTATACACCATACTCTACAACTTGTCAACCCTTTTTTTAAAAAAGTTATCCACAAATTTTGATGAGTAAACTTGATGCTATAAATAACATCTAACACAGTGTACCATATAATTTTTATTTTGTCAAGCATTAAATTATAAAAAATAAAAGGTATGTTTTGGTAATTTTATATCTTTTTGAAACCCTCGCCTAAAACCTCTCTTACATCTGTTAAAATTACAAAAGCACCATCATCTACAGATGCCACTATCTCTTTTAATATTGCTATTTCTTTTTTAGCTACAACACATAAGAGTACATTACGTTCTACATTGGTATACATTCCCTTTGCATTCAAGCCCGTAACTCCCCTATCCATATTTTTCATAATGCGGTTACTTATTTCTTCTGGGTTTTGCGATATTATAAAAGCAGCTTTTGAAAAATGCAAACCTTCTAATACAAAGTCTATAGCTTTTATACAGATGAATACAGAAACTATGGCATACATTGTATGTTCCGAGCCAAAAACAAAAAAACCTAACAATATTATGCCCCAGTCTATAAACATAAGGGTTTGCGATACTTGTAGATGTTTTTTAAAATGCTGTATGAGCATGGCTATTAGGTCTGTTCCGCCTGTCGTCGAAAGGTTTTTAAAAACTATACCAAGCCCAAAACCAGAAACAACACCACCAAAGACAGAACCCAAAAACAAGTCGCTTTCGATGTAAAGCGGCACATTATCCATTATAAACAAGACCAAAGACAAAAAAAGTGTTGCAAATATAGTTTTAGCCAGAAATTTAACACCTAAAAATTTTAACGCTAAAATTAAAAGAGGTATATTTATTGCAAGGTTGGTAAGCCAAACAGGTACAGCAAAACCAAAATAGTTCTGTGAGTAGTATAACAATATTACGCCAAGTCCAGTAACACCACCTATAACAAGATTATGCGGAGCTATAAAAAGTGCCACAGAAGCACCCAAAAGGGCTGTCCCAAAAGCTATTTTAGAATATTCCCAGAAATATTTCTTAAATTTAATAGTTTCCATTTATTTTCTCCTTGTTAATTTTTGCCATAATACAATTACTGCAAACCTAAACAGTGCCGTCTGACGAAAAATGCGACTAGGTTGCAAAATTAACCTAAAAAGCCACTCTATCCCTAGCTTTTGCATAAATTTTGGCGCACGAGCAAGCCTTTGAGCCATAACATCAAAGCTGCCGCCAACACCAATCAATATTTTACAATTAAGTATATTTTTATTAGCTTCTATCCATTTTTCTTGACGAGCCAAACCCAAGCCTACTAATAGTATATCTGGACTTAGGCTTTTTATTTCATTTATTATTTGGGTTTCTTGTGGTGTATTAAACTTAAAATATCCGTGGCTTTCACCTACAATATTTAAGTTTGTATATTTTTTTTGCATATTTTCTTTTGCTTTTTTAGCAACTTCTGGATATGCCCCTAAAAAATATATACTTGTACTTTGCCCTTTTAGCTCTGAAAATATATTCATTACCAAGTCATATCCTGCGACACGCTGTTTTATTTTACCGCCAAAAAGCCGTGATGCCAAAACTATACCTATGCCATCAGGCACTACCAAGCTTGCGTTATTTAATATTTGCATAAACCCATGGTCTTTTCTTGCAACCATAAGCATCTCTGGGTTTGGTGTAAATATGGTACTTGGTTTGTCATCTTGTAAAAAGCCTAATGTTACTTTTGTGGCATCGTCAAGACTTAAAGTATCAAACATAAGCCCCAGTATATTTTCTTTTTTATGTGTCATAATTATCCTTAAAATAAATCTCTGTTTATTATATCGTAAGCTATCTGAGCATTTGTCTGTGCCAATTTTGTCATATCAGCTGCACAAGCTTTTAAGTCGAGAGATACAACCTCTCTTTTTTGCAAGACCTCTTCAGCAAATTCTATAAGTTTTGCTGCGCTTACTTGTTCTAGGCTTAGGTAATATGGCTGATTAAGCTCTTTAAACATAGCCATTACCTTTGGGTCATATGCAAGACCTAGCATAGGTGTAGCCGCAAGCGTACTATATATTATAGAATGCAACCTCATACCAAGTAAAAATTTAGATTTTGATATAACCGACAACACCTCTAAAACCGAAAAACTGCCCTCTAAAAAGTATCCCCGCACAGAGGCAAGCTCCATAACTTGCAAAGTAATTTCTGTATCATTTTGAGGCTGCATAGGTATAAAAAGAGGATATAAACCAAAATTTTCGTATATATAATCACAAAAAACAGCTATTTCGTAAGCAAAGTCCTCTTTTAAACTACGCCACCCTCTCAACGAAAGGCAAAAAAAATCTTTACCCAAAAGCCCTATAGAATCAAGAATACCCTTTGAGCTTTCACTGTCGATATTGCAAAAACTAAAAGCTGCATCAGCTGTTACCTGTATATTTATATTTTTAAGCCCCAAACTCTGCAAAGCAAAATATGACTGGTTATCACGCAGTGTTATTTTTTCTACTTTTTCAAGGGCAGCAACGGCTCGTTTTTTGTTTTTATCACGCTGCAGAGGGCCTATGCCATTTGCATAGAGCATAGTTTTGGCACGCACTCGATGTGCCATATTTATAACAAAAATATAATATATAAGGCTTTTTGTGCTGGTAAAGTCTTGTATCAAGCTTCCGCCACCCATAATAAGCAAGTTTGTATTTTTAAGATTCTGCATTATCTTAAAAAAGTTAAATTTGTGTATTGAGTTTACATTATAAATAAGCGAGGTATGCTTTGGGCGGCGGGTTATTACGGCTATGTTAAGGCCATCATCATGTGCTTTGAGGTCTGATATTATAGCCTGCAAAAGGGCGTCGTCGCCATGGTTGTTTGAACCATAGTAGCCTACAATTAGGGCATCTATAGCTTTTTTAGGTTTACGCACGCTGCTGTATAAATTTAAAGCATCTTGTGCCATTTTTTGTATAGAGTAGTTTTTAAGTACAAGCTTATAGCCAAGTTCTGATAATTGCGAAAGTTGTGTGTCATCGCTATTTAAAAGGCTAAAAATATCTTGTTTTAAAGAGTCTGATGTTATTTGTGCATAACCTCGACAACAAAAATTAGTATCAATAGCGCCCTGCATATTGCTTGTATTTAATATACCTATATAACCTTGGTTGCCTGCCAAAATAGTAGGCTTTGCACATGCCATTGCCTCGAGAGCCGAGCGACTAACACCGATATAAATATATGCAAGTGCCAAAAAGCTGGGTATGTCTGTTCTTGTACCTGTAGTTATGATATAATTTATGCCTAGCTCCAAATTTACATTATTTGCCTTTTGTTTTATATGCTCATAATCGTTACCACCTCCAATTATAATTATTTTAGTGTTTTTATCTTTATTATACAAGTCTTTTGCTATATCTATAAGTTTATGAGCTGCTAACGACATATCTCTATCTAGACGGCTAATATTTACTATAACTTTTTCATTTTTAGATATGCCAAATTCTTTTTGTATATTACGGGTATCTGTATCCTTTATAAATTGGCTGGTATCTATGCCATTTATTGTAAGGTTTACGGCTGCACTTGGCAACTTATAGTTTTCTATAAGGTTCTGCTTTATGTCCTGTGCAACAGCAAGCGTTGCATCACCCCAGTTTGTAAGAATCTTGTATACCAACTTTGTACTAAACCAAGCATGTGCTGTCGTAACAAAGCTAAAACCCAGCCTTCTTTGTAAAAGCCCACATATAAAAGCAGGTATGCGGGCATGAGCGTGTACAAGGCGTATATTGTTTTCTATAATTATGCGTTTTATCGAGTTATATGAGGTTATAAGGTTTTTTAGGTTTTTATTATGCAGCGGTAACTTAAAATGCTTTATACCAAATGTATCAAGCTCGCTTTCATAAACACCGCCATTTGAAACTACAAAAATATCCATTCCATAGGTTTTTAAAGCTTTGCAAAGGGCAATAACATGGGTTTCAGCACCCCCAATATCCAAGCCCATAAGTGCTATCAAAAGTTTTGTATTTTTAAAATTATCCATTTTTGTACCTTTCAAAAAAAGTGGTTATAAGCTGTATCTGCTGTATTTTTAGTAAAAACGACATTGCAAAGTATACTATAATACCTGTAAAAACTATAATAGTTACCTTAAAAATGTCGTGCATAGGAGGCAAAACAGCATTTATAATATATATAAATGCTGCCATTATAAAAGCAGCGACAAGCATTTTAATAAGGTTTAATAATATCTTTGATGTAAAAAAACCTTTATAGCGACGAGCCATAACTATATACTTACATATACCAGCAAAATTTATAGAAACAGCGACAGCCAAAGCAGCAGCTGCAACACCAAAGTAGTTTAATGTAGTAAACACCACTATAATATTTATAATTATAGCCAAAAAACTTATAATCAAAGGGCTTTTAGTATCCATAACAGCAAAAAAACCACGGCTAAGAAGTGTTTGCAAGCCAAAGCCAAACATACCTAATGCAAAAAAACGAAGAGATGCCGCCGTAGCTATCGAATCCTCGGTTGTAAAGGCCACCCTTTCATAAGCCAAAACTATAAGCGGCGAAGCCAAAAACCAAAGCCCAACAGACATAGGTATAAGCAAAAACATCATACCTGACAAAGCCTTTGAAAGTGTTTGTACAAAGCCTTTAATGTCTTTTGCGGCATCTTTTGAAAGCTTTGGAAAAAGTACATTTGTTATAGAAAGCACAAAAAAGCCAGTTATAACAATATAAAGACTGTTTGCAGCATTATGCTGCCCTATAGTTTCAAGGTTGTATGATGTTAAAATAAATATATTTATCATATTGCTTATGGGAAAAAGCCAAGAAGTTATAAGTGCCATAGGTGTAAGACGCAATATTTGTAGCAACCCTTCATCTTTTAAGTTGATATAAAATTTGAGCTTAAAGTTTTTTTTACGCAAAGATGGAAGCAGTAGCATAACCTGCAAAATATTACCAACGATAAAAGCAATAGCCAAACCAAAAACGCCCCACCGCTCAAAAAAAAATAATGTGTATAATATGACAACCATATTAAATATTAAAGACATAGCGGCAGGCATATTAAACTCGCCTAAAGACTGCACTATGCCTGTTATTGAAAATGTTGTGGTGGTTATAAAGATTGTAAACATAAATATGCGTAAAAGTGTTGTGGCTATTTCAACAGCATTTGGATACTCTTCGCCTAAAAATGAAGCTATAAAGCCAGACAAAAAAAACCCAAGCAAGGTTACAATTGCTGCCGCTATAAGTATTGTTGTGTTAAAATTGTTTGCAAGCAAGTCCGCTTTTTGCCGCCCACGGCTTACTATAAAGTTATTATAAACAGGTATAAAGCTTGCAGATATAGCAGCAGCAAAAGCCACATCTAAAAAATTTTGAGGGATAACTGAAGCAAAGTGAAAAGCAGCTGCATGGTCATAACCTGTACCCAAAAAACTTATAACAATTGTATTGCGTATAAGCCCTGCTATTTTTGATATTAAAATTATTAGCATTACTATGGATATGGTTTTTACACCATGTTCAGTCATGCCACCGCCCACTTTCTAAAATATCTGCTCTAAGCTATAGGTTATAGAATCTTCTGTAACTCTAAAGCGTAGCATAGTAAAATCTGTATTTAAGTTGCTGCCTGTAAAAAGCGTAGCAAGGTTTATATAGCGTACACCATCTAAAATTTGCGATGTTGTATTATTCCCACCATTTGAAACAACAAATATATTACGCCCAAGATTAGCTTGCTCGGTCAAAAGATTGTGAAACATATCAAACTCAAAGCCATGCCTAAAATTAAAGGGGTTAAAGTCCATGTGTATAACTATATTGTTTGTAGGTGCTAAGTTTAGGTCATTTTGCAGTCTTGCCCATTGTATAAGGCTAGATGCCGCAAAGCCTCCGTTTCTAGCAGTCATCTGTATTACATGCAAGTTATTTATAAACATAACATTGTAAGCTGATGGATGGCTTTGCGAAAAAACATCTGTATCATTTGAAATGTTAGCAACGCCACCATAAAAAATAGCCGAAATATCAGAGCTTGCAGCAGCCAAAGTCATACGCCGTGTATCTATAAAGTTGCTTGGCATCTGTCCGCCCGTAAAGGTCATAGGGCCTATAAAGCTTATGTCTAGCTGGTTTGCTGGCCTTGCTCCCATATTTTGTACAAATAAAGCATCTTGTACTCTAGAACCAATAGGTGTGTTTATAATATCGTCATTAGTAAGCTCACGTATTCGTAAGTTGTCAAAAAATAACTCGTAAGAGCCATCCTCTCGTTGATGAAGCGAGGCCACATATATATTTTGCAAGCTTACAGGCATTGTTGCAGAGTTTGGAACATTTGCCGTAAGGTCTTGCCAACCATAAAAATTTATGCTTTGTGTAAAGTCTATTGTAAAACTATAGCCCTTGGCATCTATAACATTTCCCCGCAACCAATGCCCACTGTTGTTACCATAAACTGCTAATATATATGAAACTGTATTTACTTGATGTGGCTGTAAAAAGTCAACATATGCTATTTGTGTATGCTCTGCCTGTGCAAAATTATAGCTAAGCAAAAGCGACAAGCCACCTGAAATATATTGTAACATCGAATACGAAGCCGAGCCGGTTATACCACCTGGATATGCACCAAACCCAACATTTGTGCTACCATCAAAGTTATCTACTATAACCGCTTGTCTTGGTATAATTATTGGTATATAAAGTGATGCAGTATCCATAAACACCCTTGCCCAGCCCATACCCTGACCCATAGCCGTAAATGCACCATTTATAAATGTACCTAATGTTTGCGGATGCACCTCATACATTAGTTGGTTATTTTCTAGGTTTACTCTGTTACCATTGTTATCTATACCAAAAAAACCAAGCTGTGTATTACCAATAATGCTTGTTGTGTCAGAAACAATCTCTGTTATAGCTACTGCCGTAAAGCTTTGTGTAGTATAAACAGCACCCAAAGATGGGCGAAGATGAGCAGTTATAGTAACATCACCTGCGGTTTCTGGTACAAAGCGACCGTTATTTAATATACGCCCATTATTTATTTGCAAGTCAAATTGGTCTAAAGAAAGACCTATTGGGTTAAAAAAGTCATCAAAACCAGTTATGCTAATGTTGTTATATATACCAATACCAACGTTTGGCTGGCTGTTTATGATTATGCTTGTAACCTCTGAAAGCGTGCTGTGGTCTATAACCCCTATAGCATTTATAACAGCCCTTTGGCTACCATCCGAGGGAGTGTTTACAAGTTGCATATAAGTTTGCCCTTTTATGCGTGCCGCCATAGAAGTAGAGCCACCGCCGTCTAGGTTTATTGCATAGTGTGCACCAAAATCTCTTATATAAGCCGCTGCCTCTGCTAAAGATGCACCTATAGAGTGCGTTCTGCCCTCTATAGTCATTAAATATAGTGTATCTCTAGCTTTGTTAAGACCTAAAATGGTGCGTGGGTGGCGAGCAGTACTTAAAGAGCCTGTATGATGCACTATTTGCCCCTCATAAAGTATGCGGTTGCCGCCTGATATAGCTGTTACTATATCGTTTAAGTTTATATTACTTCTTATTTGTTTTTCAGCACTATTGCCTATATAAAAGTTATGACGTACCCAATAAAAGTCGTTGCTGCTAAAAATAATAACAAAGCCATCCTCTGGAACATTAACAATTTCACCCATTTGCGAAACATATGTTATTATATTATTTTGAACAACAACCTTATAAGAGTTTGGAAAGCGTGCAGAGAGGCTCGCTGTGTTTTGCATATAGCCATATGTTATAAACGATGGCCACGCAAGGTCAGCAATCTTGTTTATATGCGGCACATGTATTGTTGTAGCATAACCCAAAAGCAACTGCACATGAGGACGAACATAGTCTATAAAAGCACCATGCTGGCTAAGCAAAAAGCTTGCGTTGTTATTTTGGTGGTTGTTTTGACCGCTAGATATAGACATATGACCGTTTATTATCTCTGTACCAAGCGGTACAGTGTGCGTGCCTGTCATGCCAAAAAAGTCGCCATTTACGCCTGCTAAAGCTCCAGATGCAGCTAAAAGCTGGATTGTTGGTGTTCGTCTGCCAAACTCCTCAGCATTAAAAACCGAAACCTCAAGCATAGGGTCAAAAAGAGGAATTTCTAGTACGGCTATTTCTAAAAACCCCGAAGATGTAATTTGCGTAGTTGTATGTAAAATTGTATCACGGCTTAACATTTGGCTGTATGTCTGCTCTATATATACAGTAGGTCTTGCGTATAAGTTTAATGTGCTTGAAGTTAAAAAAGCTGTTAAAAAAAACATAGAAATGTTTTTTAGGTATCTTTTCATCGAAAAATTGCTCCTATTTTTAAAATATAAAATTATGACTATTTAATATAAAATTATATCATAATAATTATAAAAGCACAAATTACAATTGTGTTACAGGTTCGTTCGCTATAGCAGTTTAACTTTTTGTTGTGCTTTAAGTTAAAATATAATATAATTTTACTTACAAAATATACATAGAAACATTATTTGGGAGATTTATTTTATGGAAATGAAAGACTTAGGATATTTTATTGCTAGGCTGCGTAAAAAGAAAAACTTAACACAAAAAGCCTTATCAGAAATAGTTGATGTATCTTCCACCACTATATCTAGAATAGAAAATGGAAATTACTCTGGCTTAGCTATCGACAAAATATGCTTTATCTTTGAAAAGCTAGGTTATGACCCTAGCGGTCTGCATGTTTTTCAAATAGGTTTTAAAGAGCAAGAAAATATAAACAAAAGAGAAAAAATAAGGGAGCTTATAGGTGATAAAAAATATACTGAAGCTGCTGCAGCCATTAAAAAACTTGAAAAAGATATTGATTTTATGCAAAACGATTTTAATAGACAACATCTATTGCTTTCACAGGCTAAACTTATGGATTATTTAGATGCAGGTGAAGTGCCAAGCCCAATAATCTATGAATTGCTTATAAAAGCCATAAAGATAACCAGCCCTATGTTTGAAGAATATCGCATAAAGCATTTTTTATTTAGTATAGAAGAAATTAGGATAATTGATGATATAGCTATGTATCACTACCAAAATAAAGAAATAGATTTATCTATACGTATATTAAAAGACCTAAAGGCTAGCCTTGATAACAATTATATTGACGACTATTTTATATCTACATTTTATCCTAACATTTTTAATTGTATGGCAGAAATAATTATGGAAAAAGGAGAATATGCTAATGCTATAACTCTGTGCAATGAAGGTATAAAAATATGCAAAAAATTTAAAGATTTTTATACATTGCCAAATCTTTTATTTATAAAGGCTCGTTGTTTAGCAAATGAAAAAGATGAGTCATGCAAAGAAGTACTAAAAGAGGCATACTATATGGCAAAAGGCTTTGGCAAAGTTACATTTGTAGAATGGCTAAAAAGTTATGCCCAAGATAGGCTAGGCATAACTTTAGAATAATTGATGAATCTATCAGAATAAATATTAAAGGTCATCCCACCATGGCGGACGAAAAGGCTCTATATCAACATATTCCGATGCTGCACCATTAACATCTGTAAAGGCATACACCAAAACCCCAAATGCAGAGGACAAACCAACAGCAAGCATCAATACTGCCACCAAACTAATTAATAATTTCTTCAACTTTATATACCTTCCTCTCAATAAAATAATTATGACATCACAATTATATATCATATAAATATAAATTTCCATAATTTTTTATTAAATTTATTAAAAAGAGTATTAATTTACAAATTTTAAGATTTTCATTAAAAATGGATAGTTTTATTTAAAAATATGGAACTATAAACTTATATCGCCAAAAAATCTATAACTGTTGTGAGCATAGCTTTCCCAGCATAAACCATACTTTGCTCATCTATGTCAAACATTGGATGATGATGCGGATATACTATGCCTTTTTTAATATTTCCAGCACCTGTAAAAAAGAATGTACCTGGTACCTTTTCTAGGTAATAAGCAAAATCTTCGCCACCCATAACTGCCTGCATTTCTAATATATCATTGTCTTTCACTATTTTTTGTAAATTATTAACCAGTAACTTGGTTTCATTTTCATGATTTTTAACTGCCGGATAACCCTTTTCGTAGTTAAATTTATATGTCGCACCAAAGCTTTTACAGTTTGCAGATATTATATCTTCTATACTTTTTATTATATTTTCTTGTACATCATTTTCATATGTACGAACAGTACCAGTTAAATTTGCAGTATCTGGTATAACATTAAATGCTGTACCTGCGTTAAACTGACCTATAGTAAGCACAGCAGGCGACAGTGGATTTGTTTTGCGACTTACAATTTGTTGCAAATTTGTTACTATGTTAGCACCTATAACTATAGGGTCTACTGTCTCGTGCGGAGCTGCACCATGACCTCCCTTGCCATTTATCGTAAGGCTAAATTTATCAGAGGCAGCCATAAGATATCCGCTTTTATACCCATACTTGCCAACAGGCATAGATGCCCACATGTGGTTACCAAATATAGCATCTACACCATCCAAGCAGCCATCTGCTATCATTGGTGCTGCGCCACCCGGAGCCAGCTCTTCTGCGAACTGGAATATGAGCCGCACCTCGCCTTTTATTTTATCACGGTTTTGCTGTAAAACCTTAGCCATGCCCAAAAGCGTTGCTGTGTGTGCATCATGACCACAAGCGTGCATAACGCCTTTTATTTTAGACTTATAAGGCACGTCTTTTGCATCTTGTATAGGTAAAGCATCAAAGTCTGCTCTTAATGCTGCGGTTTTGCCCTTTTGTGTACCTATAATTTTGCCTACAACACCCCTGCCGCCTACCTTTTCAGTTACTTCTATACCCAAATTTTGCAAATATTTAGCAATATATGCTGGCGTTTTTTCTTCTGTAAACGACACCTCGGGATACATATGAAAGTGCCTGCGTATGCTTACTAATTCATCGTATAAACCTTCAAATTGTTTTAACATAAATTTCCTCCTAAATTTTATGACTTGACATATCTTCATAGCTTTTAATTATAGTCTGCGTACCTTTGTTTTTATTGTCTTCTTTTGTACTGGCAGCTTTAAACATTTCATATATCAAAGCTGTAATTGGTGCATAAAGCTTGTTTTGGTTTTGTGCATCTTTAACAATGCCTAAGTCTTTTAAAAATAGGTCTAAAAGGAAGCCTGGCTCGTTATCACCTTTTATAATTTTTGGCCCCTGTATACCCAGCTGAGCCGATGCAGCCACTCCTCCCATTATAACCTCCACCACACTTTGCAGGTCAAGCCCCTCTTTACTTGCCAACATAAGCCCCTCGCATACTCCCATAAGATTTGCACCTACCATAATTTGGTTAGCCATCTTGCAGCACTGTCCAGCACCGCTTGACCCCATATATGTTATGGTTTTGCCCATAGCATTAAATACAGGCAAAAGTCTGTTAAATATATCTTTATCACCACCAACCATTATAGTAAGTGTACCGTTTATAGCACCAATATCGCCGCCAGAAACAGGGGCGTCTAGCATGTGTATTCCATCTGCTAAGAGCCTTACAGCAAAACCCCTTGTAGCTTCTACCGATATTGTACTCATATCTACAACTAGCTTGCCGGCACTTATGCCATCTGAAATTCCATTTTGCCCAAATATCACCTCTTCTACATCTGCCGTATCGCTTACAATTGTTATTATCACTTCACTATTTTCTGCCACTTCCTTTGGGCTTTTAGCAAGCCTTGCCCCACTTTGCACAAGCTCTTTTGTTTTTTCGACAGTTCGGTTATATACCGTAAGCTCAAAACCTGCATTAAGCAAGTTTGTTGCCATGGGTTTACCCATAATACCAAGACCTATAAAACCTATTTTTTGCATGATGCCCCTCCTTAACTGCTTAATTACTATACTCTTGCTTATATAATCACTCTATTGTAGCGAACGACACCCCTAAACATGATTGTAAGAAATAGCATTTTCGATTTCGAAAGTCGTTAGCTATAAGCTCTCAATTTTGCTTGCAATTCATCTTCCATAGCTTTGATAATTTTTGTCATAACTTTGTTTATTTCTTCGTCGGTTAATGTTCTATCGCTTGCTCTAAATTTAAGCTTAAATGCAAAGGATTTTTGGTTATTTGGCAGATTTGTGCCTTTGTATACATCAAAAAGCTGCAAGCTTTCTAAGTATTTACCACCCATAGAGTTTATGGTTTTTTCGGCTTTTTTTGCGGATATATCGTCGTTTAAAACAAAGCCTAGGTCTCTTGTAATTGCTGGGTATTTTGGCAAAGACCTATATTGCTTTTGTAAGCTTGCATGTGCATAAAGTTCTTGCAGGTCTATAATAGCCATAAATGCTTCGGTGTCTATATTATAATTGGTAGTAACCTGCGGATGCACTTGCCCAAATTGCAGTATATCTATAGCTTCATCATTTAAGCTAAACTTACCAGCCCTACCAGGGTGTAAAAATGGTAATTCTGCATTTGTATAAAACTCACCATCATTTATTATACCAAAATGCTC
>JGI24703J35330_11748285_pt1 | contig 13148 bp, 11 predicted proteins | sample TergutNt197P1_FD_35330 | JGI IMG/M metagenome (IMG submission 35330) | reverse complement strand
AAGTGTAACGATTCGCTTTGAAGCAAGAGTAGCAGAAGGAGTAGAGCCAGGAGAAGTTATCAACACGGTACACCTCTACGAGTACGATCGCGAAACAGGTGACCGAACGTTTGTTGGTGAAGACGATGCCATCATTATCATTGAAGATGAAGACCCAACCGAGCCAGCACCAACGACACCAACAGACCCAAGTTTAGAAGATCCAGAAATCACTAAAGACGTTTGTGTATTAGATGCAAGCGAAGCAGCACCAACCCTTGGCCTAGAAGAAGAAACGTGTGTAACTCCAGATCTAGTAGTTGTAGGTGAGTACGTTGAATATGTGCTAGTTGTATCCAATCCAAACGATGTAAACCTATACGATTTCTTAGTTGTTGATAACTTAGCAAATGGTGACCTAGAAGGAGTTCGGAACATTACTGTAACACCAGATGTTGGCTACAGCATTGAGGAAACAGAGTACGAATTACGCATTCTCCTCGACTACTTACCAGCAGGTGGAAGTGTAACGATCCGCTTTGAAGCAAGAGTAGCAGAAGGAGTAGAGCCAGGAGAAGTTATCAACACGGTACACCTCTACGAGTACGATCGCGAAACAGGAGACCGAACGTTTGTTGGTGAAGACGATGCCATCATCATTATCATTGAAGATGAAGACTCAACAGAACCAACGGAACCAAAGCCAACGGCGCCAGCTTTAGATGATCCAACGTTGGAAAAGGTTGCAAACGTAAGAACGGCTCAAGTAGGTGATATCATTGAGTATCGCTTAACGGTCAACAATCCAAACGATGAAACCTTACTTGGTGAATTTGTTGTGATAGACGTTCTAAACCTTGATTTAGTTACCTTTATTCCTGGCAGTGTACGTGTGAACGGCGACTTGTTTGACTACGAATTCAATCAAGAAACCGGCGAATTACGTGTGTACTTAAACGACCTATTACCAGGAGATACTAACATCACCTTTGAGGTTACAGTATTAGAAGAAGCAGCTGGAACAACCATTCCAAACACAGCTGTATTAGAAGGGCCGGAAGACCCAGAGACTGGAAACCGTCCAGGGATTGATGAAGATGACGAAGACGTAGTTATTGAGGAAGAATCAACCACGCCAACTGATCCATGGGTATGTGATGATACGATCTATGTCATTGTCGATTCTGACGGAAATATCACGGTAATTGCTCCACCAGGAATAGATTATGAAATTGTTCGTGATGAGAATGGTAACATCCATATTGTTTTACCACCAGGATGGGAAGACTGTGTAGTTGTTATTTTACCAGACGATGAATGGGAATATGATGTTGAATCAGATGATGATGGAAACTCAGTCATTGTTGTACGACCACCAGCCATACCTACAACCCGACCAGAAGATTGCGATGAGGAAGATAATCACGGAAACAATGGTCGTCCAACTGGGACAAGACCAGGAGGAAGACCGACTCTACCACAAACAGGTGCGATTGTAGGAACATCCCTACTAAGTGGTATTGGCTTCTCTATTGCAGGGTTAACCCTAGCGAAAAGGAAGAAAAAGCAAGACAGCTAAAAGGATGAGGAGTTGAACATCATGTCTGAACAACGTCATAAAGCTAAAAATAACAAAGCGGCAAGGAAAAGAGCTGAGGTTTTACGACCTACCTTTGAACTCAACCTTGCCCAAGCTGAGCTGGCGAAGCAGATTGATTTAGAAGCCCATGGTGTAACAACTCTTAATGCTTTAGCTAAAAAGCTATTCTTACAATATATGGAAGCCAATAGGTAAAACGAAAAAGTGTCTTCTCGCGGAGACACTTTTTCCATGCTTTTAAATAGCTTTAACAAAGTTAGCGCAAAAAATCACGGTCACAGAATGATTTCTTCGATAAGTTCCTGAATGCGCTCGATTTGACGGATGTGGTATTGGTAAGTCGTAATGAGGTCAAAGCCAATCTGGAATCCTTGGTTGAGATAAGCATCCATCTTATCGTTCATATCATCGGCGTACTTTTCACGATTGAATGCGCCGAAATATTCCCAGATGACCACCTTATTAGTGAAGGGATTTTTGACGAGAAAGTCAGGCGAAACGTTCATCTCGATTAGGCTAAAGACAGGCTCGTACCGGTAGAGAAGGCCGTACTTATCCAGTTGTTCGGCGATGGTGCGCTCGGACATGGAGCGGAAGTTGATCCCATTGTAAGCATAAATAGCACTTTCAGAATAGAGATCGGTTGTGCGAAGCCTTCCTTGCCACTTGTCGACTCGTGGATGATAGAAATAATGTATAGGAACCGTTTGATAAGCCTTTGGTAGAGAAGCAATGAGTTGCATAGGCGTTCGACTGTCTAGATTGGAGGGTGAGGTGGCATTAATGTTGGTTTCCAGTTGAATCTGACGTATAAGAAGGTATCGCTTACGACACAGCTGTTGGATAAGGGGAACGTTTTTGGTAATGCCTACTTGCTGATCTTTGAATCCATGATAGTAAGTGGTGCTTTTTTTCTTCACAAGGTGACCAATCGGTAAAGATTCTAGCTCTTGCTTAATGCTTTCCAGTTCCTTTAGCCAGCTATCTAATGCTGTTTTCATTTTTTTCATGGTTAACCACCCCTACTTAAGTATTTGATGCCATATGATACCACAGATCGACACATCTGAACAGAGCCTAGAATCCGAAAATCTTGATTTTGACGAAATTCGGATCTTGAAAGGACGAATTTGTGTACTCGACGGTTGAAAAAGATCCGAAAATCTCAATTTTCGCGAAATTCGGATCTCAAAAGGACGAATTTGTGTACCTGACGGTTGAAAAATGATCCGGAAATCGCAATTTTCGTCAAATCCGGATCATTTCCGGTTTGATTCCATGCAAATTCAGGTCTCGGAAGGGAACCTTCCCGTACTTGGAGGTCAAAAAAGATCCGAAAATCTCAATTTTCGCGAAATTCGGATCTCAAAAGGACGAATTTGTGTACCTGGCGGTTGAAAAATGATCCGGAAATCTTAATTTTCGTCAAATCCGGATCCTTTTCGGTTTGATTCCATCCAAATCCAGATCTCGGAAGGGCAGCTTCTTGTACTTCGATGCTAAAAAAGATCCGAAAATCTCGATTCTTACGAAATTCGGATCTCAAAAGGGCGAATTTGTGTACCTGACGGTTAAAAAAAGATCCGAAAATCGTAATTTTCGTCAAATCCGGATCATTTCCGCTTTGATTCCATCCAAATCCAGATCTCGGAAGGGCACCTTCTTGTACTTCGATGCTAAAAAAGATCCGAAAATCTCGATTCTTACGAAATTCGGATCTTGAAAGGACGAATTTGTGTACCTGACGGTTAAAAAATGATCCGAAAATCGTAATTTCTTTGAAATCCGGATCCTTTTCGGTTTGACTTCATGCAAATTCGGACCTCGGAAGGGAATCTTCCCGTACTTGGGGGTCAAAAAAGATCCGAAAATCTTGATTTTGACGAAATTCGGATCTCAAAAGGACGAATTTGTGTACTCAGCAGTTGAAAAAGATCCGAAAATCTCAATTTTCGTGAAATTCGGATCCTCCTCTTATTCATTCATTACACATGCTCTATGTCTCGGTGGTTAGCCCTAGGTAGTGCCTACACAAGCTTAATTGAGTGGATTTTGCCTACTTTTCACACCTCCGTTGTCGTCCGGGTCTCACGTACCTTTCTGATACGCATCGATTTTCGGCTCCTAGTAGGTGCAAAAAGTCATGAAAAACCACTTTAATCAGCTGTGTAGACACTACCTAAAATTCTCCTTCAAACAATCTAATCGCGCTGGAAACCACGTCATCACCGGCTGTTTTCAAATCAAACACGATGGTAAAGACAGCGTCTTTAAACAGCACACGTACGAATTCACCGATTTCGCTCGCTGCTTTGTAGAGCATCTTCACATCAATGTTAGCACTTATACTCTCTTCTAGTGTAAATTCTAACGTTTTTTTCGTCACCCGAGAGCTAGCCACAACCGGCTTAATCAAGTTCTTCAAATACATCAGATCAACCAAGTTTTCAACGCCAATCGGCATCGTCCCAAAGCGATCTTCAAATTCCAACTTCAATTCCACATACGACTCATGATCCATTAGAGCCTTCATCTTTTTATACATTTCAATCTTCAAGCTAGCCTCGTGAATGTATTCGTCTGGAATGTAGCGGTCAATACCAACGCCAATATCAAGCTCTCGTGCCGAGGCGGCCAGCATTTCTGTTGTCAGATCCTCAATACTAGACAGACCTTCTTCCCCACCCCCATCTTGGGCAACCTTGATAGCCTCAGCCAACATCTTCGTATAAAGATCTAAGCCGACTGTGTCCAGGAAACCGTTTTGCCTCGTTCCAAGCATATCGCCTGCCCCGCGAATGGCTAAGTCGCGCATAGCGATTTTGAACCCCGACCCGAGGGCGGTAAATTCGCGGATGGTACGGAGGCGCTTCTCAGAATTTTCCGTTAACACATAATTTTGTGGGTACAAGAAGTAGGCATAAGCGATTCGGTCGCTTCGTCCAACACGTCCTCTTAATTGATACATTTGCGACAGCCCTAAACGGTAGGCATCCCCAACAATCAACGTGTTAGCGTTGGGAATGTCGATGCCCGTCTCGATAATGGTCGTGCAAACCAGGACATCAAATTCTCGGTTCTCAAAAGCTTGCATCGTATCTTCTAAAACGTCACGAGGCATCTGACCGTGAGCCATAGCGATCTTTGCATGAGGCACTAACTTCTGAATCTTACGCATCCGGGAAGCTAGACTACTGGTGCGATTATGTAAGTAGAAAACTTGACCACCACGAGCCAGTTCTCGCTCAATCCCATCCCGGACCACACTATCGTGAGCTTCTAAAACATAGGTTTGAACTGGATAACGGTTAGCCGGTGGGGTCTCAATTAAGGATAAGTTCCGAATCCCTACCATAGACATTTGCAAGGTTCGTGGAATTGGGGTTGCCGTTAAGGTTAGAACGTCGATTTCGGCTTTCAATGCTTTAATGGATTCTTTATGTTCCACACCAAAACGCTGCTCTTCGTCTACGATTAAAAGGCCGAGGTCTTTAAACTGGACGTCCTTTGATAAAACGCGGTGGGTTCCAATGAGGATGTCAACTTTTCCTGCCTTAACGTCTGCTAAAATGTTACTAATTTGCTTTGGCGTGGCATGACGCGTTAAGATCCGGATTTCTACGGCAAATTCAGCGAAGCGACTTTTGAAAGAGGTGTGTTGTTGGCGAGCTAAGATGGTGGTCGGTGCCACGTAAATGACTTGCTTGTCGTCCACCACAGCCTTCATTGCTGCTCGCATGGCGACCTCAGTTTTTCCGTAACCTACGTCGCCAATTAACAGACGATCCATTGGATGAGGTTGTTCCATATCGGCCTTGATCTCGGCGGTCGTCTTTAACTGATCCTCTGTTTCTACGAAAGGACACAACGCCTCGAATTCTTGTTGCATCTCGCCATCTTTAGAGAAAGCATGCCCTGGTAAGTATTTTCGTTTGGCATAGGTGGCGATGAGGCTTTTAGCGATGTCTTTAACGACTTTAGAGGCATTGGCTTTCGTTTTTTCCCAGTCTTTGCCTCCTAGGCGAGACAGCTTAGGAACTGCCCCTTCTGAACCAACGTATTTTTGAACCAGATCGATTTTATCTACGGGCACGTAAACCCGGTCACCTAGTTTGTATTCCAAGGTGAGGACGTCTCGTTTGATGCCCAGCATGTCGATGGTTTCCACGCCGACGTACCGGCCGATGCCGTGCTGAAGGTGAACGACGAAATCACCCAGTTGGAGTTCGTTATGGTCTTTCACTCGAACGCCATCCCGGACGTTACCTTGATAGGCGCGAGCCTTTTTACGAACGTTTTTTTGAATTTCGGCGTCGGTGTAGACGATGAGTTTATGTTCCACTAATTCGAAACCAGCTTCTAGATCCAAATTACAGACGTTGACGACGCCCGGTTGAAGCTTGTCCTTTTGGGGATTAATGGTGGCGGTGGTTACACCTTCTGTCGTCAGTTGATTAAGCAGGATGTTTCGCAGATCAGCAGACGTTGAGCTAATGAGGATGGTTTTTTCACGTGCATGAAGCTGGCTGACCTCTGTGAGAAACAGCTCCAGATTTCCGTTGTACTCCTCAATGCTTTTAGAAGTTAGAGTAAGAGAACTCGCTAAGGGAACGTCTCGTAGACGATGAGTTTGTTCACTTAGAAAGAGCTGCCTATCTGCTAAATTGAAGTCAAAGTCTGCTTGACGCTTAAAGCCAGTCAAAAGTTCGCCTCGGCTAGCATTGGTGCTCATCCAGATATCCACCTCGTCACTGGTCGCCTGAGCATGAATCGCAATTTGCTCCGCATCCAACCAAACGACTGTAGGTTGTTCCAAATAATCCAACAACGTTGTGGGCTCATCGTACATCAACTCTAAATACTGGTGGGTCAGATCCAAGGTTGAAAAAGATTCAATGCTTAAAAGATCCTTGTTGACCACCGTTTCCAAGGTTTCCTTGCTTTCGCGATCGAGGGTTGTCAACTGTTTCGATAAAAGCTCCTTAACCCTCAACTTAAAACGATCTACCGCCGACCCCTCGTAATAAAATTCATACAGCAACGTTAAATCCATACGGTCAATCTTCTCAATCGACCGTTGTGAGGCCACATCAAAAGAGCGAATGGTCTCGACCTCGTCGTCAAAAAATTCAATCCGAACGGGATGCTCTACCTCTTTTGAGAAAACGTCAAAAATCCCGCCTCGTACCGCGAACTCACCCACGGCTTCTACCGTGGAAACCCGAGTATACCCTAGCTGAAGAGCCTTTTTAACCAAGTCTTCCGGCTCAATGATCGATCCTACCGTAAGAGAGATTTCTGCCGATGCTAGCACATCTTTGGGGGTCAAAAAACGATGCAATGCAGAGACGTTAGTAATGACCGTTTGATTGGGACTTTCTTTTAAAGAGGCCAAGGTCTGTAACCGTTCGAAGCGAAGCTCCGAACTCGCTGATAAGACGTTGGCAGTCATAAACTCATCCAGCAAAAAAGGGCTGATTTCTACATCGGTTAAATCAACCAATTGATCGTATAATTTTCGCCCGTCGTGTTCGTTACGGGTAACGACCAGTAAGGGGCCAGCTTTCTTTTCCTTAAGGAAGGTCAGCAAATGAGGGCGAAAGCTGGGCGTCACTCCTGATAGCAAAACATGACCCCCGCTTAGCCCCTGCTGGAGCTGATCTAATTCTGGGAGGTCGTCTAAAAAGTTTTTAATGGTTTTCACATAAAGAACCTCCTTGGTTAAAGGTTTCGTACCAACGCACGAAAAAGCGACATTTTGCCTCATTTGGCAGTCGCTTAAACGATGTATTTAGTATACCATAACGGCTAGTAGATTAAAACATGACTTGTTGGATAAGATCCTTTAACTGGCTAGGATCTTGGGTATCGGATTCGAATGTATAAATAAGATTGTGGAGGAGGGTGTAGCCATTTTCGCGATAAAGGGTCATTTTTTGGTTCATGCTTTGAATGTAGTTGGGTTGGTGAAATGCGCCGAAGTGTTCCCACAGAATAAAGTAATGGCTATACGGGTTTCTGACAATGAAATCTGGGTATATTCTTTTTCCACCGAGATGGGCAAGGCTCTCGTAGTGATAAAGCAGTCCTTGTTGCTCCAATTGGTTGGCGATATCACGTTCAGATTTTGACCTCAACTTTGTTCCACCCATCGATGTATAGATCAGATCTTCTGGTTTATATGAATTGGTAGGAGGTTGTTTTTCTAACCAGTTCAAGGTTTTTGGATGGTAGAAATGGGAGATTGGGAAATCCTGGTAAATAGTTGAAAGCTTTGCGATCAGATCACTTGGTGAACGCAAGTCTAGCTTGGCAGATCTTCGACTCCCATGTAGAATAGAAAAATTATGCTCAAGTTGCTTTTTTCTCACCTTGAGATATTCCCTGCGACAAATCTGTTGAATCACTTCAGGTTGACCTGTGATCCCTCGCTCTTTACCTTTGTACTTGAGGCAATAGCTTGACCTTCTTTTAATCAAACTACCTAATGGAAGGCTTTCCAATTCTTTGTTGATGCTATCTAACTCTTTTTTATATCGTTCCAGCTGCGACAAAACATGCTTCATTGCTAACTGCCCCCTTATAGGTTTATTTCTTATTCCACCATTTTATCAGAAGATGGTAGTTGGTGGAAGAGGATAAGGGAATTTGTCGTTTAAATTCCACTAAATAGCTATAAACGAGAAAAAAGTGGAAGAAAACAGCTCAACTTCTAGCCATTCTTCCACTAAAACGCTAAAAGTCATCAAAAGGTGGAAGAAAGTCGCAAAAAATGCCCTTTTTCTTCCACCAAAACGACAAAAATTAAGAAAAGGTGGAACTCCAACTGCTTTCCACCTCTTCTCAAGTCAACCAAACGTTAGATCAAAGTAAAACCAGCTACCACAATAATAAGAATTAAACTAATCGCAGTGGTCGCTTTAAAAATAAACTTTTGAGTTTTATGTCTCAGGAAGCGCATGGCACAAAAAGACCCAATGCCACCGAGAGCGATGGTGAAAAGGAGAAGGGTGCTTTCGCTAATGCGCCACTGTTTTTTGATCGACCTGCGTTTATCCACAGCGTAGAGAAGAAAAGTTAAGACGTTGATGGTGACTAAGTAGCCAAGAAAGAATGTGATGACAGCTCCCGTTAAAATGTCTTGCATGTTTGACACGCTCCTTCGTTGTAATTCCCCCCTCCTAATTGTTTAATCCGCTAATGACTTTCAAAAAATCCATGCTCAGCCATTCTTCGCAACCACGAACGACTTTGTCGATGGCTGGTAAAATATCGATTAATTCATCTTCTGTAAAGCGACTTAATACGTGATCGTTCACTTTACCGTAAGCCGGACCTCCAATTCCGATTTTTAAGCGTTTAAATTCTTCACCGGCCAGGTGTAAGATCGTTGATTTAATCCCGTTATGACCGCCAGCACTTCCTTTCTCACGACCACGAACCTTGCCTATCTCCATATCGAGATCGTCGTAAATAACCAGAATGTCTTCGTTTTCTAGGTTATAAAAATCCATCGCAGCTTGAATCGATTCACCAGATAAATTCATGTAAGTGGTCGGCTTTAATAACATAACTTTTTCACCATTAATGTGCGCACTACCGATCTCACCCTTGAACTTTTTATCCGCTGTCAGAGAAATATCCCACTTTTTAGCTAGTTCATCAATGACCATAAAGCCGATGTTGTGACGCGTTTGGTCGTATTTTTTGCCAGGATTTCCTAGTCCAATGTATAACTTCATTTTTGTTAACCACCTTAACCTCGATGTTGCTTTTAAGTATAACTTATCCCATAAAAAAAAGCCAGCTCCTAAGAACTAGCTTTTCAAGGATCAGTTAGTGTCATTCTTTTATATGGTCGAAACCGAAAGCGTCGTCACGTGGAACGTACTTTTCGTTTTTAAAATAGCTATTAAGTATTTTAACGGACGCCCCGCTTAGTATAACAGCAGAAATAACGTTTGGTTTCGCCATAAAGGCATTCATCACGTCAGCAATTGCCCAGATCAGGGAAGCACCACCAGCGGCACCGAAAACAGTCGCAGGTAGAATAGCGAAGCGGTAGAGCATGCGAAGCTTTATCCCCCACTTAGGTCCTAATAAGAACTCAAAACATTTCTCACCAACGTAAGCCCAACCAAATACCGTTATAAATCCAAAGGTTGCCATTAACAAGGCCGTCATCCAACCACCAATCGTATGACCAAGGAAAGAGTTTTGGAAGGAGTAGATAAATAGTGGTGCGCCAGTCATTTCTAACGATTGATCAGTAAAGCTTGGTTGAATAATCTCCATTGGTACTTGGGTTAAAATAACGATCGCAACTAATGTACATAACACATGGGTATCAAAGAATACTTCAAAGAATCCCCAGAACGCAGGCTTCACAGGGTTGTCGGTTTTAGCAGGTGCGTAAGCAAATCGGGCTAGAACCAAGTCCTGCCTCGTTTGAGAAAATACCACTCTGCAGGCCAATTTTGACTCATCGAATTCGACCCCCAAATAACAAAAAACGACCTCCTAACTTGGACAGTCGTATAAATAAGAGGGATGGTAGAGGCCAGTAGGCACGTAAAATTCGTTGCCAATAGACTTAAATCCTAGACGCTCTAAGACTTTTTGAGAATTTTTATTGTTAGGGTTATGACCGGCGAAAAGTTTTGCTGCTCCTATATGAGAGTGGGCATATTTCATAACGGCTTTCGCTGCTTCAGAACCAAGGCCTATGCCCCAAAACTCAGGCTTAAGGTGAAAGCCAATTTCATAAATGTGATGATCTAGATCATAAGGACGCAATCCACAACAACCAATGAATGCACTGGTGTTTTTGTCAAAAATAGGCCAATATTGGACATTGAATTGTTGCTGATTTTGAATTTCATGGGTAAGTTTTTCGTCGATCTCGACTTCAGAAAATTGCCCTGTTTTGGAAATATAAACGGTAACAAGGGGGTCACCCCATAAACTTTGAGCCAGACTAATATCATTGGTCATCCAGTGGGAGAAAGCGATTCGTTCAGTTGTTAAAAAATAATCGCGCATCATAAAAAAGCTCCTTATTTAAAAATGGCATATTTCCTAAGGTAGATGCTGAATGCATCAAAGAATTACTAGGGTATGTGAAAAGTACTTGAGCTCAGATGGATGTCACAAAAAATGATAGGCGAGGCGCTGAAATTTCAGCAGAGTGGAACCTAATCGCAATTTTAGCAACAAAGCATAGTGCTTTTTGAGGCATTCAGATGAGGCAATGAGTTCGAGCTTTAGCTCGATATACAGTTGCCTACTGCAACAGAAGCTTTACGACATAGACGTAATTAGCTTCGAACTGCGGCCAGCTGACTTTTCAGACACGCCCTAATTAATTAGTAGTCGATTCCAGCGGGAACAATGTATTTAGGGTTAGTAGCGGAGCAAGGTGTCACGACATAAGTCATCTTACAATTTGGGCATTGATCGATTAAGACTTTTTTCGAATAGGTAGTGCCACATGTGCACGTCATCTTAGTTTCCTGTGGCATTGGCTGATCAGCTGCCCCTTTGCGGCGGACTTTGTCAGCGACTGCCTGACCATTTTCAAACGTACAACCACATTTCATTGAAATAGACATAAAATCACTCCTCATCACCGTCTCATTATAACATATCCGATCGATTTAATAAAAGGTTTGCTCCCTTATTAACCAGCCTTAACCCACCTCGACTACTTGCCTTATCCCGATCTGGAAACACCAAGATTGATTTACCAATCTCAGCTAAATGACTTAAATATTTCAACCTAATATCTGAGGTTGGTAGGTCAAACACGCAAACCGTTGAACTCAACTCACACATTAAATGATAGGCACGGTAATAAGCCGATAAATCAAGCGCTTTACCTGGAGGCAATTCACTTAGCGATAAATCTTCACTGATAAAACCACTTTGCTGATCGACCCCTGAACCAAGGATTGCGACTCGTTTACTGGTGATTTCCATGATGTGTCGCTCCACTCCAATCTCATTTCCACACACAACACCAACATCAACCGGCAGTTGACTAAACAACCGATCCAGTGCATCTCGCATGTAAGCAGTCGGACTTTTACCACCAACGATAGCGACTAATTTTTGATTCAATAACGCTTTGTCACCTTGATAGTAAACAACGAAAGGTGGCCTCGGCATGTCACGCCAAGCCTCTGGATAATCGTCGTCGACAAGGGTGATCGCTTGACAAGTTAGACGATGGACCAGTTGCTTAGCAGCAACTTGATCAATCGAGTCTAATTTGCGATCTTGTTGCAGGAAGTGATAGACCTCCTTCCAATTCCCTCCTTTAACCATACTTAATGCAATTAACTTTTCTCGCATGATGCAACCTCCTTTAGATAGTGCTATTTCTAGATTTTCAATATTGCTGTGTCGACGATTTCTTGAATTCGCCCTGGCATTTTGATGTCATCCGCATAGGTGATAATTAAAGTGTCATTTAATATGAGCCCATTTTTTGCATAAGAAACGATTTTCTTATGAGCCGTCTCGCCGTACTTTTCGATATGGAATGCTCCGTTGTGCTCCCAAATGGACTGCTGACCTGTATAGGGATTTTTAATGGTGAAGTCGGGATAGATAATGTGGCCTCCCAGTTCGTAGGCTTCTTCGTACTTATGTGGAATACCATTATCGGTTAGAACATTGGATATGAGCACCTCCTCTTTGGAGCGAACGAGGAAGCCGGCTTTCGTCGGATAGATGCACTTCTCTCTGTAGCGAGGATTTGTGTTAGTTGGTTGATTTAGCCAAGATTCTAACGATGTTTGATAAAAATACGAGTCTGGTATTTTTTGAATGGCAGCAGGTAGGGAAGCGACGATCTCTGTATGAGTGGGGAATTGGAATTTGTCGATATCCTTTAATGGGGTATCCAGGTAATCGGCTATTACTTCGATCAAGACATCAACGTATTTACTACGAGCGAGTTGCATGATTTTTTCCGCTTGCCGGGTGATGCCGTACTCCTTGCCCTTCAAGTAGTGAGAATAGCGATCGCGTCGTATAATCAAGCTACCTTGAGGTAAGATTTTTTTCTCGCTTTGTAAATCTTCAAGTAATTTGCTGTAATTTTTTGCTACAACGTCTGCTGTTTTTATAATAAACACCTCTTTCGTTTTATTTTAGCCTGAGAGCCAGAAATTTGACATTTTCAGCGAAATCCTGGCTCCCCGCTAGTCAACTTCATGCTAGAGAGCCAAGATTTGATGCTTCCAAGAAAAAAGCTGGCTCCATAAGTCAGAAATTCACAGCTTCTGAGGGGGTGCCCCTACTATTTGGGAATTTGAGAGCCAGAATCAGAGTGATTCCCATAGATTATTGGCTTTTGACTAGCTGACTTTGTAATTTGGAGCCAGAATCAGAGTGATTTAGAGTAAATCTTGTCTCGAAGGGTCTAAAATAACACAACCTAGTCTCTTCGCAAAATTCTCCCTACCTTTATATACGCAGTAATTGAAAAACACGTAGTATCAATGTTTGTCGATAAAATGAGTGCTTCATGGGTGCTTTGGAGAAGTCTTTTGACGTTCTAAAA
>JGI24703J35330_11748286_pt1 | contig 13154 bp, 12 predicted proteins | sample TergutNt197P1_FD_35330 | JGI IMG/M metagenome (IMG submission 35330) | reverse complement strand
TTCTGGGTATTGAAGCGCCAGATATTGTGATCATCATCGGCAATCTTTTAACCAACGCCATCGAAGCGGCTGAGAAAGTTGAAGAAAAATTCATCAATGTGAACATCACCTACCAACTTGGCAACCTGTTTATCAAAATTGAAAACAGTTTTGACGGGGTTGTGGCCCATAAGAAAAATGGCAGTGAATTAACAACTCGCAAAATTTCTGCTGACCACGGTTATGGACTCCAAAATATTCGAGACTGCGCTGACAAATACAACGGGATCGTTGATGTTCATTATACAAAAGATACCTTTTCTGTTGAAGTTCTGCTTTATTGTCATGACGTTTTGCAGGATGAGGACGCAATTACTGTGTAAACAATTGTTTGCAAGTAGGGGCGTTTTTTATTATTGGGATTTGCGAGTTCTTATTTTATTTACGATAAAGGCAATCAGTTCATCCACTTCTCTTATTCGCAGCACCAACAACAACACCGAGTAAATTATTACACCAACAGTTGCAGCTATTAGCAAGGCGATTATTCCGCTAAGTAGCAGTATGTAACGATAGGTAAAGTAAGCGCCAAGTGCCATTGCGGTGGATGCTATGATGATTTTTCCTACTGAATGTAAAGTGTTTTTTAAGCGAAGACTACCAATTTTTTTGCGTAAGAGTAAAAGCAGTAGACTCATTCCAAAAAAGGAGGCGAGGCTTGTTGCGAGTGTTAAGCCAGCAATTCCCATAATAGGTGTTAATGTGAAATTTAATATGATGTTAAGTAAGACTGTTAATGTCGAGATGATCAGGGGCGTTTTTGAGTCTTTTAGTGAGAAGAAGACTCTTGAGAATAGTTGCATCAATCCGTTTCCAAATAAAAAGAAAATGTTGAAAAATAGTAATCTAGACGTAATTGCAACGGCATCCTCATCAAATGCACCACGGCCGAACAAGGAATATGTGACAGGGACGGAAAATGTGATGATTGCGGCTATAACTGGAATGGTAAATAAACTTAGACCCACGATTGATTCAGCAAGTGCATTTTTCATTTTTGTTAGATTATTTTGCGAAGTTAACTTGGCGATTTTTGGAAAAGTTACTACTAAAAATGAGGTGATAATTATTCCTGAAAAGGCAATTGTTGTGCGTGAAGCGTAAGAAAGGGCAGAGATGGCTCCGGTTTCGAATGTTGAGGCAATGTTTTTATCAACGATAAGTCCAATTTGTTCAACAGCATTTGCAAGTATTATCGGAAATGTTAAGATAGCTAGGTTGCGAAGTGATTCATCATTATGTTTGATGTTAAATTGTGGTTTAAAGGTGAGTTTTTGTGCGCGGGCAAGAATTAATAGATAGATTGTTTGAGCGCCTATTGCAAATATTGAACCGATGGCGATTAGATATAGTTCGAAATGAAAACTTAGGAAGATGAAAATTATTGCGATGATATTAAATGGTAGCCCTGATAATGATGCAAGTAGAACTTTTTCTTTAATTTGCATGAAACTATGAAGTAAGCTATTTACGCCTAAGAAGAAAACTGATAGCAAGGTGAAACGTGTAAAAGTGACTGTTAGTGACGTGGCTTCCGCACCGAAGCCAGGGACAAATATTGAAACGATAGCAGGAGTGAAAATGAAAGCTAGAATGAGGATAATTGTGCAAATAATAATGATAAGACCAAAAACTTTATTTGTGAATTCATGTTTTTGTGCAGTATCACCATCTAATTTTTGATAGACAGGGATAAAACCAGTGGCAAATGATGTGATAAAAATAGTAACTAATATTGTCGGAATTGCTATTGACATTAAATAAGCGTCACTAATCATTGTTGCGCCGTAAAAATAAGCAAGGATAATTTCACGTCCCATACCGATGAGTCGTGAGAAAAGTGTTAATATAATTAATAAAATAATCGTGAAAGTCAATGTGGATCGCACCTCTTTACATCTAATAATCATTATTATAACAAATTTCCGCCCAATTTGAAAGTAAAATTTTCATTTTGTGCAATAAAAAGCTCGATTTTTTCGCCAAATTGCGCTATAATTAAAGATAGGCGAAAGATGGTGGAAACGTTGAAAGAAATTTATGTGGATTTAGAAACCGATAGTTATACGATATTTATCGAAAATAATATTTTAGCAAAAGTATCATCTATTTTGACATCCCTTTATACGGGCGCAAAAATCGTTATTGTTACAGACGAGATGGTAGCGGGAATTTATGCTAACTCAATCATGAAGCAACTCAGTGATCATTACGAAATGCATTTAATCACAATTCCTAGTGGTGAGAAATATAAAACAATCGCAACCGTTAATGACTTATGCACAGGTTTATCACGTTTGCGGGTTTCGCGAAGTGATTTAATAATCGCCCTTGGCGGCGGTGTCGTTGGCGATATTGTCGGATTTGTGGCTTCCATTTATCTTAGAGGAGTAAAATTTATCCAAATTCCAACGACCTTATTATCGCAGGTTGACTCTTCAGTTGGCGGGAAAGTGGGTGTGAACTTAGAATCTGGTAAAAATTTAATTGGAAGTTTTTATCAACCAAAAGCCGTCATAATTGATCCACTTGTGTTAAATACTTTACCTGCTTCAACATTTTTTGAAGGGATGGCCGAGGTTGTTAAATATGGCTGCATTCTTGACGCTGATTTTTTTAGCAAGTTAGAACAGTTGAGGACGCAAAGTGAATTGATGAGCCAGATTGAGGAGATTATTCATAAATGTTGTGACATTAAACGCCGTGTTGTAGAGGATGATGTATACGATACGTCAAAGCGGATGTTATTAAATTTTGGACATACATTTGCTCATGCGATAGAAAGTGTAGCAGGTTATGGTGAAATTTCCCATGGTGAGGCTGTTGCTATCGGTATGGTAATGATTACAAAAATCAGTGAAGAAAATAAGATTACTGAAGCTAAAACGGCTAAAAGGATAGAAAATTTATTGCAGTGTTATGAATTACCAACTCGTTTGCTTGATTTTGACTACGAGAGTCTAATTGATAGTATTATGCAAGATAAAAAAAATCTCAATTCGGCGCTGAATTTAATTTTCTTGACCAAAATTGGGGAAGGTATCATTTATCCAGCAGATGTAGAATTTTTAAGAGGAGCGTGTAAAAATGATTATTAAAAAAATAGTACCTGGATCGTTAAGTGGTGAAGTAGTTGCGCCACCTTCTAAGTCGGTAGCTCATCGTGCTATTATTGTTGCGAGTTTGGCAGAAGGGGTAAGTAATATTTATAATGTGTCGTATTCTGATGACATTTTAGCGACAATTAATGTGTTAAAAAAACTAGGAATCAAAATCATAGAAAAGGAAGACTCACTTGAAATAACTGGAGTTGATGACTGGAGTTCGTTTCATTACGGAAATATGAGAAGTGCTTTAACAGACATTATTGAGGAAAATGGCGGTGAAGTGTTTGATTGTAAGGAGTCAGCATCCACGTTAAGATTTTTACTACCGCTCTTACTTATTATTCGTAGAGCAGTTGGGGTTACAGGTAGTAAGAGATTGTTTGAACGGCCGCTTGATGCATATTTTGAAATATTTGATAAAAATAACATTCTCTATCATGAAGCAGAAGGCTACGTTGGATTATACGTTTCTGGCCGACTAGATGACTTTAAATATCATGTTTCAGGGGATGTTAGTTCGCAATTCATTTCAGGACTTTTAATGTCACTTCCTGCAAGGGATAACGCGTCAGGAATATCTGTAAATGGTGAAGTCCAGTCAAAAAACTATGTTGAGTTAACTGAACAAATAATGCGACATTTTGGTTATCAGATTATGAAAGTTGATCAAAAAAATCCTGAGGATGGTTATGAATATCTGTTGAACTCGTACCACTTTGCTTCTATGAGTTGTAATGATTTATTTATCGAGGGTGATTACTCGCAAGCTGCTTTCTTTTTATCAGCGGCCGCATTAGGTCATAAAATCACTGTGAAGGGACTTTATGACGAGTCATTACAAGGCGATAAGCAAATAATTGAAATTTTGCAAAAAATGGGAGCAACAGTCACAGATGATGGGGAAGCTCTAACTGTAGAGGTTGAAAATGAGCTTATTGGTACTGTTATTGATGCTTCGTTAATTCCTGATATTATTCCTATTCTTGCCCTCGTTGCTAGTGTGGCAAATGGCGAAACAAGGATCATAAATGCTAAAAGGTTGCGCATAAAAGAATGTGATAGACTTAAAGTGACTGTTGATGTGCTAAATAAGTTAGGTGCAGATATTACTGAACTTGATGAGGGGATGATTATTAATGGTAATCCTGGTGGTCTTGTTGGTGGTGTAACAGTTGATAGTCATAATGATCACCGTATTGCTATGATGCTTGCGATTGCGGGGACGATTTGTAAAGAACCGATTCTTATTAAAAATGCCCAGTCCGTTTCAAAGTCGTATCCTAACTTTTTTGAAGTTTTTGATAGTTTAATGGAGGGATAGTGATGTGGGGACACAGTATTAAGTTAAGTTTATTTGGCGAATCGCACGGGAAAAAAATCGGAATTACAATCGAAGGTCTTCCAGCTGGTATTAAGCTTGACTGGGAGCAAATTCATCAGGAAATGAACAGGCGAAAACCGGGTAAATCTCAAATAGCGACTGCTAGAATTGAAGATGATGCGGTTGAAATTATTAGTGGGTATTTTAATGAACATACTACGGGTTCACCTTTAACAGCGTTAATTAGTAATAACGATACTAGGCAACACGATTATGATTTAACGAAAAATTTAATGAGACCTTCGCATGCAGACTTTACCATATATATGAAATATGACGGATTTAACGATTATCGCGGCGGCGGCTACTCTTCTGGTAGAATTACCGCCCCCCTAGTCTTCGCTGGAGCAATTGCCAAACAAATTTTAGAAGAAAAAGGCATCTTCGTCGGCGCACATATAAAAAAAATTGGATCAGTTACAGATGCCCCCTTTGATGAGGAAAATTTATCTGCCACAACATTCAAGACAGTAGCATCCCTACCATTACCAGTTATAAATGAAGGAATTATTCCTCAAATTGAAGATGTAATAATGTCCGTTAAAAATGATGGCAATAGTATCGGTGGCTTGGTTGAGTGTGGAATTATAGGATTGCCTGTTGGCATTGGCGAGCCGTTTTTCGATTCTATTGAGTCGACATTGTCACATTTATTATTTTCGATTCCTGCGATAAAAGGTGTTGAATTCGGGGCTGGTTTTGAATTTGTGAATCTAACTGGGGATGTTGCAAATGATAGCTTTTATTATGAAGATGATGTTATTAAAACGAAGACCAATTATAATGGAGGGGTTTTAGGGGGAATTTCAACAGGGATGCCGGTCGTGTTAACTTGTGTTATTAAGCCCACGCCTTCAATTGCCAAACCGCAAGCGACTGTTGATATAAAGAAAGAAAAAAATGATATAATAAGGATAACTGGGCGACACGATCCTTGTATTGTTCCGAGGATAGTTCCAGTAGTTGAGGCGGTTAGTGCAATTGGTATTTTGGATTTAGTTATGCGTGGGTAATCAAAATTCTTAGTTTTTGAAAAATTTTTAAAAGAGGTGTAATGTTATGAAATTGTTAATCGCATCAGATATTCACGGTTCGCTTAGTGCGGCAAAAAAGGTAATCAAGGCTTTTGAAAATGAGGAAGCAAATTATTTGGTTTATTTAGGTGATTTGATGTATCACGGTCCGAGAAATCCATTACCGGATGAGTATGGACCTGCAGAGGTTGCGAAGTTATTTAATACGATTGCGGATAAAATTATTGCGCTGCGAGGAAATTGCGATTCTGAGGTTGATGATATGTTAACAGATTTTCCAATGAATGCTGAGTATCAGACAATTCCGTTTGAAAAAAATAAATTATTCGCAACGCATGGACATATAATTGACCCTGCTGCGATTCCAGCAAGTGTAGCTAGTGGCGATATTTTTGCTTTTGGGCACATTCACATCCCGATTTTAGAGAAAAATTCATCTGGCGTGATTATTTTAAATCCTGGATCAGCAGCACTGCCAAAAGAAGGACATCCTCCGACGTATGCAATTATTAGTGGAGATCTGGTGCGCATTAAAACATTTGATGGCAAAAAATACCTTGATTTGTAAAAACATCCACAAATAATTTTGACAAAACAAAAAAAGTGTGATATAATTTAGTCAAACACGTTTTAGTGAATCGTGTTTGACTAAAATGCGAGGTGAAAAAAATGTTTATCGGACGGATTAATGAATTATCTTTTTTAGAAGAACGACTAATGAGTAATAGATTCGAAATGATACCGCTGTACGGAAGACGCAGAATCGGAAAAACTAGGATGCTTGAGGAATTCATAAAAGATAAAAATGCAATTTTTTTCACAGCGAATCAATTTGGAGAAAATTCAAATCTTGAAAGTCTAAGTGAATCAATCGATGCTTTAATTAAGCCAGAGGCAGATGGATCAGTTTACACTGACTTTGAAAAAGCCTTTAAAAGCGTAGCAAATTACGCCGAAAAACAAAAAGAACCAGTTGTTTTTATCATGGATGAATATCCCTATCTAGCTCAAACAAGCGAGGGAGTATCATCAGTTTTGCAAAAAGTAATCGATAAATTCTATCTACAAATTCCGAACTTAATGGTAATACTAACCGGATCCCAACTGTCATTTATGGAACATCAAGTTCTCGGATATCAAAGCCCTTTGTACGGTAGGAGAACAGGTCAAATAAAACTAATGCCGCTAAACTTTAATGAGTCACGAAAGTTTCTACCATCCTTGCCACTTGTCGATATGATGACCATTTATGGATTAACAGGAGGGATACCGCTCTATTTAAGTATGCTAGACGATCATTTGAGTTTAATGGAAAATGTTAAAACACACCTACTTAAGCGAAATAGCTTATTGTATGAAGAGCCGCATAATTTATTACTACAAGAAGTTAGAAATCCAGCAAGGTATAACGATGTCTTGGCAGCAATTGCAAATGGAGCCACAGAAATAAGTCGTATTGTTGATAAAACAAAATTAGACTCACCAGCAGTTTCTCACTGTTTGAATGTTTTAATTGAGCTTCATATCGTTGAAAAAATATTACCGTTAACAGGAATCGGCAAACGAAAGCCGATTTACAAAATAAAAGATGGACTATTTCATTTTTGGTATCGATATATCCCTAGATATCGTAGATACATTGAAACAGAAAAACTCGAACAAATACTACCACGAATAGAAGAAGATTTAGTCGGGTTCACATCATTAATATTTGAAGATTTTTGCCGCGATTGGGTCTTTTTAAATAGCGAAATGCTACTACAAGAAGTTGGAGCTTGGTGGGGGAATAATCCACTAATAAAAAATTCAAAAAGTCCAGCTGAGGAAGTTGATATCATTGGTATCGGTCTAGAAAAAGAAGAACTTGCAATAGGCGAATGTAAATGGAGAAACGAAAAAACTGACCTTGCGGTTGGAACTAAATTACTCGAAAGATCGCATTTTTTCCCGTACAGAAAAAAAGACTTATATATCTTCTCTAAAAGCGAATTCACAGATTGCCTCATAGAATTTGCTAGAACACACGACATACGACTAATAACATTCGATGAAATGACTTAAGAAAAAACAGAGGTATGAGAATATGAAATTCCCCCATCCAGAAACGAACAAACGCTACAACACACTTAACACGCACTTACGTGAAAAGTATGGTTCGAAAGTTTTTAAAGTAATGATTAACGCTGGATTCACTTGCCCGAATATCGACGGGACTGTTGCTTACGGAGGTTGCACATTTTGTAGTATAAAAGGCAGTGGCGACTTTGCTGGCAATCCGAAAGATGATTTGGTAAAACAATTTGAGGCAGTGAAAGAGAAAATGCATATAAAATGGCCGGATGCGTTGTATATCGGCTATTTTCAAGCATTTACGAACACCCATGCCCCACTTGAGGTTTTAAAAGAAAAATACGAGGCCGTAATTAAAGCCGACGAAAATATCGTAGGACTCTCTATTGGGACGCGTCCAGATTGCTTACCAGATGACGTAGTTGAATACCTAGGCGAATTAAACGAGCGACTTGACTTATGGGTCGAACTAGGGTTACAAACAATTCACCCGAAAACCGCAAAATTAATTAACCGTGCGCATGATTACGAAACATTCATTAAGGGAGTAAAAAAATTAAGATCGAAAAATATCGACGTTATTATCCATATAATTAATGGACTTCCAGGTGAGACTCACGAAATGATGATGGAAACGGCAAGAACAGTTTCAAAACTCGACATTCAAGGCGTAAAAATTCATTTATTACACGTGATGGAAGATACACCGATGGCTCATATGGTAAAAAAAGGAATGATGACATTTTTAGAAAGGGACGAATACGTTGATTTAGTAGTGCGCCAGTTAGAAGTAATGAATCCCGACATGATAATGCATCGTATAACTGGAGATGGACCGCGGGAATATCTTGTTGGTCCTTGGTGGAGCATTAACAAATGGGAAATTTTAAACCAAATTGACGATGAATTAGCGATGCGCGATACATATCAGGGGAGGTTATACACCGATGGTGATTGATAGAATTTTACCATTTACAAAGCATCTACTTAATAGATGTGTCGAAGCAGGAGAAACAGTAATCGATGCGACTTGCGGAAATGGCAATGATACGCTATTTTTGAGTGAATTAGTCGGTGATCGGGGATTGGTATTAGCATTTGATATACAAGAACGTGCGATTGAAGTCACCCGTGAGAAGTTAGAATCTGCGAAAATTAGTAACGTGAAGCTCATACTAGATGGTCATGAAAATGTCAAAAATTATACTGATTCGGAAATTTCAGCTGCAATATTTAACCTTGGATACTTACCTGGAAGCGATAAAAGCATTACAACAAATGGCGAAACTACTTGGCGAGCTGTCACGAACATTCTTAAGAATTTAAAAAAAAGTGGCATTATTATTCTTGTAATTTATCATGGGCACGATAGCGGAAAAATCGAACGTGATGCAATTGAAGCCAATATTGCAACACTCGATAAAGGCGCAACCGCAGTTTTAAGGTATGAATTTTTGAATAAAGAGAGTGCTCCTTACATCATTGCGATCGAGCGTGTGATATAAAAAATTATGGCTAAATGGACGACACAGGAGACATTTAGCCTTTAATTTTTCAAAAAAATCACCGAGAAAACATTTTCAGTTAAAAAAGATATTTACAAAGCCCGAAATTTATGCTAAGATATCCAACAATAACTTTTAAAGGAGTGATTCACAATGGAAATTGAAATTTTGGTAAATGGTATTTTGCGTCAAGTCTTGCTTGGGGCTAATGCTGCGATTAACAAAAATGATTTTTACAGTGAATCACAAAATAATAGGCGGATGTACTGAAACTTTTGACGTACAACCTAAGATTTAATGAACGCTTATTCTTTGTTGACTCACATGTTGCAAGTGAGTCTTTTTTCATACAAAAAATCGTGCAGTATTAGCCTACTAAAGCAAAAAATGCTTCAAAATCTTCAAGCTTTACAAAATTTAAAAGTAGGTGTAAAAATGATGAATGAAAATATGCAAGAAAAAATGACAGGTAAAAAATTTCTAAACTATGTGCTTAATGGGGCAGCAATCGGAATAATTGTTGGAATCCTTCCAAACCCAATTCTTTCAGCAATCCTTGGCATGATGCCACAATCGCACTTTGTAACAGTGGGAACACAAGTAGCATTAACGTATCAAATGGCAACACCAATCTTTATCGGAGCATTAGTTGGAATGCAGTTTAAATTTAGTCCATTACGGGTTGCTGTAGTTGCAGGAGCGTCGTTCTTAGGATCAGGAGTTGTTCGCTTTAATGCAGACCTTGGAGCATTCGTTGCCTCAGGCGCAGGTGATATCTTAAACACCATGCTAACCGCAGCACTTGCATGCGCATTACTGTTATTTATCGGTAAAAAATTTGGTTCAACAGAAATTGTCTTTTGTTCGATGACCGTTGGCGTTGGAGCTGGATTTATTGGAACAATTGCTCTACCGTATATTTCACAAGTAACACATGTCATTGGTCATGGAATTAACACATTTACTCTACTTCAACCATTACTAATGAGTATCTTACTTGGAATGTCATCAGCATTCATCATTCTCTCACCACTATCAACAGTTGCAATCGGACTTGCAATTGGACTTGACGGAATCGCAGCAGGAGCGTTCTCAATGGGCGTTGCCTCAGTTGGCCTCGTACTTGTTGTAAACTCTTGGAAAATTAACAAACCAGGCGTAACAATGGCTTGTTTTCTTGGAGCAATGAAAATGTTTATGCCAAACTTAATAAAAAATCCAATTATTTTAGTTCCAACATTTTTTACCGCTGCCATCGCTGCTATTCCTGTAGCAATGTTTAGCATCTCAGGAACTCCTATGTCATCAGGATTTGGAATAATTGGAATGCTTGGACCACTTGCAGCGATCGAAAGTGGATTATCACTACCACTTGTAGCTATTACATGGCTAGTTATACCAATTGTCGCTTCACTTGTGGGACAAGTCGTATTTGAAAAAATCTTCAAACTATACGATAGAGTTGAAGTATTTGGATTCACAACAGAAGAACCAGCCGAAAAGTTAGAATTCATGGTTGAAAAAGTTCCTGTTAGACCACTAAGAAAAGCGAAAAAAGCTTTAGCGTCTTAAAAAAGCGCACAAAGAGGAGTATGAAATATGATTGCAAATGCCAAAGAAATAGATTTTAATAACTTAGGATTCAAATACATGAACCTACCGTTTCGTTACCTATCGAAATATAAAGATGGTGCCTGGGATGGTGGAGGTTTAACTGAAGATAGCACTATAGTGATCTCTGAAGCGGCTCCAGCTCTTCATTATGGAACACAATGCTTTGAAGGCTTAAAGGCTTATCGTACAAAAACAGGGGATATCCAGCTATTTAGGGTTGATGAAAATGCGAAGCGCCTAAATGCATCAGCAACGCGTCTGTTAATGCCTGAAATAAAAGAGGAAAAGTTTATTGAAGCCTGCAAAAAAGTCGTTCGTGCGAATGAGGATTTCGTTCCGCCATACGGTAGCGGGGGGACGTTATATTTGAGACCATTATTATTTGCCTGCGGAGATTTAATTGGGCTTGCGCCTGCAACGGAATTTGTTTTTACGATATTTGCGATGCCAGTTGGTCCGTATTTTAAGGGGGGGATGCAACCAGCGAACTTTTTAGCCTCTTTTGATTATGATCGGGCGGCAACTTTTGGGACAGGGCGGGCAAAGGTCGGTGGAAATTATGCGGGAAGTTTGTTGCCAGGAATGCAGGCAAAACAGGCAGGTTATACGGATGTTATTTACCTTGATCCAGCAACGCATAGTAAAATTGAGGAAGCAGGAGCGGCAAATTTCTTTGCAATTACTCATGATGATGTGTTTATTACGCCAAAGTCTGATTCGATCCTGCCGTCAATTACAAAATATTCACTGCTTTATTTAGCACAGGAGCGCCTAGGTTTAAAGGCGGTTGAGGGGGATATTTTTATTAATCAATTAGAGGATTATAAAGAAGCGGGAGCATGCGGGACTGCTGCTGTTGTGACGCCAGTTGGTTCGATTACTGTTAATGATAAAGAGCATGTGTTTTATTCTAAAGATGAAGCAGGACCGATTACGCAAAGGCTTTATGATGAGTTAGTTGGGATTCAGTTTGGCGATGTTGCGGCGCCTGAGGGGTGGATTTTTAAGGTTTGAGACGGTAATGGCAATTCTTTGAGAAAATTAAAATTTGGAGGCAGTTAGAAATGAATTTATTAAATGAAGTACGCCCTGGAGCGAATCGTTATATTAGTGGTGAGGGTGTGTTAAATGACTTACCAGTTTATCTTATTGATTTTAAAAGGATTGTAGTAATCACTGGTGAGGTTTCATATCGCGTGTTTAAGGAATATTATAAGCATGAAATTGATTATCCTACGTTTATTTATGACGGTAGTGCAAGCGAGGAGGATGGTGCAAGGCTCGCTGATGAAATTAAAGATGCTGATGTTATTATTGCCATCGGCGGCGGACGTTTAATTGATACTGCAAAGCTTGCCACTGAAATTTTAAAATGTGATTTAATTATTATTCCGACACTTATTTCTAACTGTGCTCCATATGCTCCTGTAATTGCGGTCTACACTAAAGAAGATCACAAATTTAAACATGTTGGAATTACTGTTAAATCTAGCTATATCACTTTCGTAGATTTAACATTCTTGCTAGCTACTCCGCGTGAATATTTCCTTGCTGGAATTGGCGATACGTTAGCTAAATGGTATGAAATAGATGGAATAACGAGGAATTTAGCGCCTAACTTGCGCAGTGCAACGGTTAGTTTAGGAATTGTTGTTGCAAAAGAAATTTTAAATACACTTTTGGAAGATGGTGAATTAGCGTTAGATGCCTTGGCGCATAGGGTTGTTACACCAGAATTCGCGAAAGTCGCAGATTCAATTATCGCCCTAGCTGGCTGTGTTGGCGGGTTTGCAGGAGAATATGGTCGCGTAGCTGGTGCACATGCAATCCACGATGCCTTGTCATTAATTCCCGCAACCCATAACGTTTTGCACGGCTTTAAAGTCGCATATGGAATTTTAGTGCAACTCACCTACACGAAGGAATTCGACGAAATCAAAAAACTCTTACCGTTATACGAGAAACTGAGTTTGCCGACCTCACTAAAAGAAATAAATATTTCTTGCTACAACAGTGAGGCGCTTACTCCTGTGGCTAAATTTGCCGCCGATAAAGATGCCCCATTTGCGATAATGGCTCCTGGCATTACAACAGAAGACGTCCTCTTAGCGATGGAAGAATTAGAAAAATTTGTCGCATCTTGCTAGATAATTTTAGATATATTAAAATCCCCATTTCCGTGATAGTGAAAGTCACAAAAATGGGGATTTCTTTTTTACTACATGAAAAAACATAACCAAATTTGCGGACTTTCACTGTACACTGCTGTTTTTAGAATATAAAATAAAACTGGCTCGAAAATCTTGATCTAGTGCTCCGGCTCGTAATTAACTATTCTATAGCGATTAAATAAAATTTTCGAAAAATCAAGGAACTTGCAGTGTGCTAGTAGCACACGTTTTGC